>Ga0129336_10000018_pt1 | contig 65594 bp, 90 predicted proteins | sample CPB6_02_DNA_FD_96878 | JGI IMG/M metagenome (GOLD analysis project Ga0129336, IMG submission 96878) | Freshwater to marine salinity gradient microbial communities from Chesapeake Bay, USA - CPBay_Sum_0.6_0.2_DNA | ecosystem: Environmental > Aquatic > Marine > Coastal | place: USA: Chesapeake...
GTTGTGTACTAAATATAACCTTTTATTGAATAGAAGTCAAGGGGGTGACGGGGATGAGTTCGCTAGCCTTATACCACAGATGGTAATACTTCCGACGAACCTTCGGGTTCGGGTTCGGGATCTCGTGCTTCACCCAGAAATACCCACCGTCATACTTCGTCACGATACCAACCTCCCACTTATCTTCCCACCCGTTCCACGCATTGACAATCTCACCAACAAACGGTTTGAACATTTTCTTTTCTCCATTTGAGTATATACTGAATATAACCTTATATCAGAGAAACACAAGGGGTTGCGCGATATTTCTTTATTTCGTTACATATGGACAAGACTAGGAATACCTGGACAAACCGGCCGGCGTGATAAAACGGCACAAAAAAGCCCCCGAAGGGGCCTAGTCCTACTCCTCGCTGTACGTCCCGCCATACGGCGACGGGTCATCGTCGTACTGGGCCATATGGTCCTCGTAGCGGTCCTCGTACATCTGGTCGCTGGACCCCTCCTCCGCCTTATAGCGGTCGTGGAAAAGGTTCTCGCACTGGAAGCTGCAGAACCCATCCTCCACTGCCTCGTGCGTCCGACACGTCTGGCAGAGCTGGTCCATATAGTCCGCCTCGTCCTCCGTCCGACCCTCGTAGAACTTGTCCACCTCGAGCGCCTCAGCGTAGCGGTCGGCGCACATATCGCCGCAGAACTGGTCGTGGGACTGGAAGGTGCCCACCTCGTTCTCCCCACACATCACACACATCGGAACGTGATACACTTTACTTTCTCCGTTTGGGTTGAATGTAATATAACCTATTATCGGTCGGGGGTCAAGCCCCACCCCGCAACTTCCCGATAGGTATGGGGGCCGTTCGGGTAGTGCATCTGGAACCACTCCTGCGTGTCCTCCGCCATCGAGCGGTCGGAGAACCCGCCCTCCACCAACGCGTGGCCCCAGTAGAGGCCGTAGTTGCGGGTGATGGTGTCCTGCTTGCGGATGGTGTACTTCATTTCGTTCTCCGTTTGGAAGTTACCCTAAATATAACCTTATATCAGAGAAACACAAGGGGTATTTTACATTGTTACAATTCCTTCGGGGTTTCTTCGGGTTGTTTTATCACAGCCGGCAAAAACTCGAAACCCCCGCACCGGAGTAGGTGCGGGGGTTCCCACTATCGCAGGGACGCGTCGGAGTCTTTTCTGCGGGACTCGGTAAGTAAACCGCCGGACCTATTCTTGAAGGGGGTGCCGTCCCTTGTTAGCGTTAGGTGGTTAGGTGACCCATACCACAACGCCCGTATGTTTGAGAAACGTGATTATCTAACTTGGCTTCATCTTCGCTGACAGGCTGCGTACTGAACCTATCGCCCTCCCCTTTCGGGGCTACGGCGGTAATCCGTTCTCGTTATGTATTAAGTATAACCTACTAGAGTCGTCCTGTCAAGCCCTGCCGAATAGATTCAAACCCTGCGTATACCAGCATCCCGGAGGTTGCATAAGTGACCGCGTTGGTGAACGCCACCGTCACATAACTGGGGCTGAAGAGATTAAGAAACATTGCATAGACGATACCGAAGATACCGACACCGAACGCCACGTTGAACACGCGCTCCTTCTTACTCATAGACTGCTCCTTACGTTTGGGGGAATCTGAAATATACTCTAGAGACTGCCAGAAGTCAAGGGGGTGACTTCGGTGATGGTGACCTTATAGCCTGCCTCGACATAGAATGCCGCCACCCACCCTGCCTTCGTCTCGCTGGACGCATGTTCGCTGATGCGGTGGTCCCCCTTGACTCCCTCGACCTTAAATATCGGCATCTGCGTTCTCCATCTTATTAGACCGAACAGCGAACACCTTCATGCCCTTCTTCTTCTTGCGGGACTTCACCCATGCCTTATACTCCTCTTCTGCCTCCATCATCGCAAGGTCATACAGCATGCCGTGTTCGGGGTAGAGTGGCTTACTCATTAGAGGTCACGGTTAGAAGGATTCTGATTTACCCACTCCATCCACTCGACCAGAATCTTGCTGGCCTCACGCTTGTGGAGACTGAAAGCACAGGCGAGATACGGGGACGCCCCATACATATTCGTCTCACCTGAGCGCCTTAGGCGATTCAGGAACTCGAACTCGGCGCGAACATTAGACATTTGCATCCTCCGTCTCATAAAGGTTGATTTCCTGCGGGTCCAAAGCGTAGCAATTCCACTTTCCATCTTCCCACACATACCCATACTCGCAATTCATACCACGATAGTGCTCGACCATCTGGGTGAAGTACTTGAAGGTGACCGCAACGGCGTCCTTGTCACCCTGCACCACCTGATATGAATCCGCCTTCGTCTCGTTCGTGTCCTCACGGAGCGAGGAGATGTCACCATAGGTCAGGAGTGTATCAATCTGTCCGCTAGCGTTGTAGTGGTCACGGAGGGTCACACCGACACCCTGCGGGTACCCATCCCAATGGCAATAGATGGCGGTGTACTCGTTCGTGTCGTGGTCATACTTGGCGATGAAACTGCGGGTAGCCATTTCGTTTTCCTTGTTTGAGTTGTTGAATGTAATATAGTGGGGGAGGGGGTCTACCACAAGGGCTGGAACATTAAGATTTGATTAAGATTTATCTGTCAAGAATTCATACACCCCGAACAGCACGATGCAGACGAACAGATAGACCCCAAAGACCCCGACCGCCATTAGACGGCCACCGGGTAGAAGTGCTTGGCCCACCCAATCGGGTAGAGTCGGTCACTCTGACGGGCGGGGACCATCCCGTTCGGCCAGACCGTGTGGATATTGGTGCGGTCAACCTTCACCACCAGCATCTGCTTGTTTCCGAAAATCTTGTACACCTTACCAGTCTCTACCGTCATCGTAACCTCGTTTGATTGTTGAATGTAATATAACCTATTATCGGGGAAACACAAGACCCCTGCCCAACTTGTTACAATTGGACAGAGGTTGGACAGACCGTTACCGCCCTCGGCACCCTTGGACGTACTGGTACCCCATAAAGAGGGTGGCGAGGATGATGATGAGGTCAAGTACCATGCGGGGACTCCTTAGAGAGATGAGAAGAGGGAAAAGACTGAACCCACGGCAGACTTGATGGCAAAGGACCAGAGAAGGAAGGGGAGCACCTTCATCACGATGCCGTAGAGTGTCGCAAGGACCACATACCCAACCAGAAACCAGCGGGCTTTCCAAACGAACTCCAGTACCACCCGCAACGTCTCGGGGACTCCAGCGAACAACTGACCGACCACCAGCTCCAACGATTTCAAAAAGCTAACCATACCACTCCTAGTGTGAAGGTACTGGAATATACCACATTCGACGTAGAATGGAAGGGCTCCAATGTAACGAATAGGTAACGATGACTTTCTAGGGAATGCCATGCCGGGGGGCGGCTGCGGGCCCGGCGGGTGGCCAGTCCGCGCCTCGCTGCCCATTTTTTCCCCTATAGCTCGCTTTCTTATAAAGTATTTACCCTAAAAGAATATCCCCAAGCCCTATCCTTTATAGAGATAAGACTTGGGGAGGTTCCATTACAGACTTTACAGATTTTATGGATTGTTGAGTATTCGGTTACGCTTACGAATAAATTCTTCTCGTAAGGCACGCAATTGTCGTCGTTGCCTTTCGGTTAATTGATTTCTATTAGGTCTGCGTCTATCCTCTAGAGTACGATTTCGTCGGGACATATCCATTTCTACAGCTATCCACGGACGGCAATTCCATCGGCCAGTTGCATATCGGTTCCAACAGTCTTGTAATCCAATAAATGGGTCTACATTCCATACAGGTACAGGTGTATAGGGACGGGAGGTTTCAGGTCGTGGGGATTCTGAGGGTCCAACTGGTTCGGGTACCCGTGGACTTTCAGGTTGTGGTGGGTGTGACCGTACTGGTTCTGGGCGTTCCACTCTATTAGGTTCTCGGCGTTCTTCTCCCCGTTGTGGGGGTGAAACTTCTTGTCCTAATAGTACGGAAGGTACTAACAGTAGATATAATGCTTTCATAGGTTCTCCTTGTATTGGAGGGTGTATCTATATATACGTACGGTTCCCCAAGAATGTTAATGGGATTTCCCGCTAGCCGAATTAAAGGCTGTTCCCACAGGGCGTAAAAAATTTCCCAGGAAAAAATTTTACCCTATACGAATGGTTTTAATAACCTATTTATATACGTTACCTAGTAGGGTACTTGACAACACATTTCGTTGGGAGTATACTTCAACTATGAATAAATTAAACAAATATATCGTACCAGTAAACTTGATTGTCTACGGAGAAACAGAAGCAGACGCCTTGGAATATGTTCAAAGTGCGTTAGATATGTCTGATTTGCTAGACCAAGACGGTATCATAGGTGCAAACCCAGACATAGAATTAGACGACATCGAATTCTACGAGGATTAGTACAATGAAATTTGCCAATATTAAACGTAATATTGGATTGATTACGGCGTTAATGCTTTCGATAACGCTAAGTATTTATATACACCTCTCTTTGAAACGGCATTATGCCCATCAAAATGAGGAACGGAAGAAGGTGGTATGTCCGTCGTTTTTAAGTATTGCAAGGTCTGCGCGTGATACTTTGATTGTAATGCGAAATGAACCGCTATGCAATCAATATGTGTTAGACAATTTATAAGTTGGTTGCGTCACCTTCATTGGTATAGGCATGGATATTGTAGATTTCGGCGTAGGGCCAGAATTTATAAAAATTAGTGCATCAGCCATCCTCGGTGGCATTGCGTTCAAGGTCGTTGAAAGATTCTTGAACGCAAAGTCATTTGTGGATGAGCATACTGCATTACGTGCAGAGCTCCGTGAGGAATTGGACAATGTACGTGATGAGGTCGTTCGCCTTCGTAAAGAAGTAGACGAATGGCGTGAACGCTACTATCAACAGGTTGCATTGACTTCAACTTTACAAGTCGAATTGAGTAATCTTCGGCATGAGATGAACGAACATAGGAATCGGTTATCGTCAGAGTTTGTAATCCCAGACGACCGATTCAATGACCACGAAGATTGATATTGTCTACACCATCACGGTGATTGATTTATACACCGATAAAGTATTGGGGCTCCGGCGTACACCAGCCATATTTACAGACTTACATACGGCAGTCTATACAGTACGTAATAACGTAGATAATTTGTCTGATGGAATCTTATATCAGTATGCTGTAATTGAAGAGTCCGTATTGAATGTCGTACGGCCAAACTTGGAACTGAGCGGATTTAGGCTGTGGTTTAAATATAATTCTGCGAAAGATGAATTCGAAGAATGTCCAGCTCCACCTCAGTTAAGAATGCAATCTGGGTTTGGTATTGGGTAACACTTATTAAGGTAGGTTATTATGAATACATTTCTTTTAGGTATGTTAGCAGGTATTAGTATCTTTGGGGTTGTCATCTTATTGGTATTGTCATTTAAGATGACACAAGAAATAGCGATGATACACCGTATTGTTCAGATACTAGGACTAAAAATCAATAAAATTGAAAAAGTCACCCAAGCAACTATGGAAGCGGCAGAAGGATTTGTAGATGCCTTACAGAGTTCTGCTGAACAAATGATACAGCAACAACAGTCGCATCAAGAATCTCCTGACCAATTTGAAGATTTACGTGAATCTTTTGAAGAAGGAATTCGTAAGTTTGAAGAAGAAGAAGGCGACGAAGATGAAGATAATTGGAAAAAGAAAAAGTGACCCCTTGACATTTTTCCAACAGTCAGTATACTTATAAACACAAGAAGGCGCGCACCGAGGTACAACACATCATAGATAAATACCATTTATCTTAAACAGAGAACGTGTGCCTTTTTAGCTTTTCTCTGTAAAAAGAAAAAGAAGCAAAAAGAAAAATGCAAACAACAAAAGATCAGGCTATAAATAAATTAGAATCAGGTTGGCATAACTTAGTAGAAAAGGTTTTTGAAATAGAAAAGCAACTACCATTCTGCTCTGGAATAGCTGAGGTCAGTAGGACGAATGGTATGTTAATGATACGATTTGTTCGCGCTGATATTCTCAACGACTATCAGCGTTTTATTTTGGACGCACTTGAATATAAATTTGAAAGAATAAGTGCAAAGCTATGTGAAGGATGCGGTAAGCATGGCGTTAGACGAAAAGACTTACCGGAGATACAAACGTTATGTACTACGTGTTATGCATTAAAGTACAGTGAAGTACACACTTTCGTGCCACCAAAGGTGGCGAATCAAGAACCTCAAATAGATTGAGGAAATATGTTTTATTCAGCAGAAGATGTTCAGCCCGCAGTGCAGGTCGCAGTTGAGTTGTTTGGTCCCGTAGGAAACATGATGGAAGGTAAGAACGTTTCAAAGAATGTTCTTATTGGTACCCGTGAATTCGGGAAGATTTGGTATGGCGATATTGACGGAGACTTGGATTTTGTAAATAGTCTTTGTTCAGTATTGTCTCAGCGGATTGGTCAGACCGCTACCGTAATAGAAGATACTTTCTAATATTACAGGTTAACTACCAACTACATTTTCAACCGTATTGACAGATACTACTTTAGACCTTAGACTTCTTAATACGGTAAGCGTTGTTCAAAGGGAATGACGCAATCAATTCAACAAAGAGGTTACTAGTATGGCAAAGCGTAATCGCAGTCGCAACACCCGTTTCGAGGTTCGTACCTACAATCAGCAGGAGCGCGAGAGCACCGTTCGTCGGATTGCTTCGTATCTTCGTTCACTCGCCAATCGTCGTTCGACTGGTACCGTGACCGCTGATGACGTTCACACGTATCTTACCCGTGATGGTGTCCGCGCTCAGCAGACCCGCACCCGCCTCTCGTTCGTCAACGCCGTGTTCGGCACTGGCATGTTCGAGTACGTTGGTATGACCAACTCCAGCCGTCCTGCGGCTCGTGGTCGTTCCATCTCAATGTACACGGTCGCGTAATATCGGCCCTCTGTAAATAAGAATGGGGAGGGCCAAACGGTTCTCCCCATTTTTATTTATATTTTGTAGTTAAATATGTATTATTGAGATATGATTAGGGCCTTGTGTAATTTAGCATAGGTAGTTATATTTACAGTGTTGGACAGGTGGTAGAGTGGTTTATTGCATCGGTCTTGAAAACCGAAGAGGTGAAAGCCTCCGGGGGTTCGAATCCCTCCCTGTCCGCTTTCTTATTAGGTTATATGATACACGAATTTAGAACTCCATTATCGGTAAAGACTCCTCACGGAGATGGTCAAGCAATTTTATTGATTGACTACGGCATCAATGTAAATACCGTATGGGTAGTCAGGCTTGACGGTGGTGTAGTCAAGCACTACTATTCAGATGATATTCGTATTTACGACAATCCGATGAATGGTAAAGGATGGAATGTAGAATAGTATTTGCGTTAGTGGCGGAATTGGCAGACGCACCAGCCTTAGGAGCTGGCGCCTCAATGGCGTGTGGGTTCGACTCCCTCCTGACGCATTTGCCACAATAGCTCAGTTGGTAGAGCACCTCACTTGTAATGAGGTGGTCGTCGGTTCGATTCCGACTTGTGGCTCTGATGCACCCTTAGCTCAATTGGTAGAGCATGTGACTCTTAATCACCAGGTTGAAGGTTCGATTCCTTCAGGGTGCACTCACTTTTTTGGAGACACGTATGTTATCAGAAACACCTACAGTAGAAGAAATCACTGGTTATTTAGAAACGGCTAATTTCTCTGCGAATTATGTTTGTGGAGATGATACATTATGTGATATGTTTGCTCGTCGTATTCTACCATCTAATGTATTTGGCCAGACTTCTCTTGGTGAAAACATGCCACGTAGAGCGTGGTGGATTCAATTTGATGTAGACGCAAATAAGTTTGTATTACGGTGTTCTTATTTTGACAAAGATAACGCACCGATAACAAGAGAACAATTTGCCACATTATTACAAGACGGTGGATGGGCAGAAGAGAAAGTACAAAACCATCCAGCCGTACTATATACACCAGACACGGTAATTGAATGGGTATCTATGGCAGAAAATGAATGGACCGCTACATTTAGTGTAGCAACACCGACAAGTGGATGTATGATTGCAGGAGCACTTGGCAAAATTAAAAAGGTGGTGTAACGTATGTTGCAATACATTATATTTTCAATTGTGTGTGTCAGCATGATAATTTTTTCAGTTGGTGCAGCATATCTTGCAACCGAAGAAAAACCATATCGGTATAAATTAGACATTACCGACGAACACGAAATTTAAGTAGTATCGCGGGTGTAGCTCAGTGGTAGAGTCCGTGCTTGCCAAGCACGTTGTCGTGGGTTCGAATCCCATCGCCCGCTCTTTTTAACAAACCGCCAAGATAGCTCAGTTGGTAGAGCAGATGCCTGAAGAGCATCGTGTCGGGAGTTCGATTCTCTCTCTTGGCACTATAGGAGAATAATATGGTAGCAGCAGTAATCACGTTTTTATTTATTGCAATTTCTATTTGTGTGAGTACATTTGTAATCGCAAAGTTTTTGGAAGAAGATAAGTTTTAGTAGTATTCCCAGATAGCTCAGTCGGTAGAGCAGGTGACTGTTAATCACCGGGTCGGGGGTTCGAGTCCCTCTCTGGGAGCTTTTAATTTCGGAGAATAATATGCCAGTACAAGTTGTCAAAGAACTTATTTCACAAAAGCCAATTGAGTTGACCGACACCGCAGAACATCGGATTCATACACGAAAGTGGTGGGCGATTTTAATTTTGATTATTGGTGGAGTGATGTTAGCAGCAAAACTCCCCATTCCATTCTCTGTCGCCTATACTCTGTTATTCTTTGGTCACGCAGGAATGTTACATAGTTTTTGGGACAAGCGTGACATGCCAATGGTAATTGTAAACTTAGTGTGGTTGTTTATTGATGCCCTTGGTTTCTATCGGTGGTTGTAGGTCCATAGTGTAATTGGCAACACAACAGTCTCCAAAACTGTTTTTCCAGGTTCGAGTCCTGGTGGGCCTGTGGAGTGGTGGCGCAATTGGTTAGCGCACCGCACTGTCACTGCGGTGGTTGCGGGTTCGAGTCCCGTCCATTCCGTTTCACCGTCAAGGAGTGTGTTATGAAACGTGTGTATTTGAGTAACAAAGAAAACAAGATTGCTGGGGTATGTGGTGGATTCGCTGAAGCATTAGAAATTGACCCAACTCTTATACGGTTACTTTTCGTCGCCGCAGTTCTTTCCCCACTTCCAGCGGTAGTATTTTATCTGTTGTGTTGGATGGTTATCCCAAGAGATCCAGGGTATAAGACACAATAAGGCTGGGTAGCTCAGTCGGTTAGAGCACGGCACTCATAATGCCGGGGTCGCCGGTTCGATTCCGGCCCCAGCTATTGACACAAGGAGGATTTATGTACTATATTACTTACAACGGGGTAGTCACCCCACATCCGTATCAAACCCGTGAGGATGCGGTTCGTGAATTAAAAAACACGTTTGGTGATTTGAAATTGGATGCACATGATGTCGCGTTTTGGCCAAGTGTTTCTACACGGGGTTACACTAGAATTGAAATTTGTAAGTACGAAGGGGAAGTAGAATAAGGGAGTGCCGTAGAGTTGGAGAGCTACACCGGTCTGTAAAACCGTCGCCATTCGGCTAAGTTGGTTCGAATCCATCCACTCCCATATACACCAGTAGCTCAGTTGGTTAGAGCATTCGTCTGATACACGAAAGGTCGCTAGTTCAACTCTAGCCTGGTGTACTTGCTTCTGTGGCGTAATTGGATAGCGCAACTGATTTCTACTCAGTGGGTTGGGGGTTCGAGTCCCTCCAGGAGCGCTTATGGCGATTGTAGCTCAATCGGTTAGAGCATCGGATTGTGGTTCCGAGGGTTGCGGGTTCGATTCCCGTCATTCGCCCCTCGCTGACATAGCTCAGTTGGTAGAGCACCACTTTGGTAAAGTGGAGGTCACCAGTTCAATCCTGGTTGTCAGCTCTTAGGCACTTGACTTAAACTATACCGATGTATTATATTTGAATTGTTACGGGGAGTAGCTCAGTTGGTAGAGTACACGCTTTGGGAGCGTGGTGTCGCAGGTTCGAGTCCTGTCTCCCCGATAGGAGGAAATATGGAAAAAGAAGATAAACTACCAAAAATTATTGCCACTATAGCAACTATACTTTTTTTAATCTTTATATTTTCTATCACTCCGTCACGTGAAGAAATGCAAGGATTAGAAGGTGGTAATATTCAAAAAGCTATAGATACTAATCAGTTTAATTAATTGGGCGGGTGGCAGAGAGGCCCAATGCAAGAGTCTGCAAAACTCTAAAGTCGCCGGTTCGAATCCGGCCTCGCCCTTACCACAAACAAGAGGTTATTATGAATTTGACACCAAACGATAAGTTAAAGTTAGAAGGCGCATTGAAGGATATGAGTACCTCAATGACCCGCGTAGAAGCGGAACGTGACCTTCAAAAGAATGTGATTGGGGACATCTGCGAAGAACTCAATCTCAATAAAAAGGTATTCCGTAAGTTAGCAAAAGTATACCATAAGCAGAATTTTGATGACGAAGTAAACACTCATCAAGAGTTTGAGAAGTTATACGAAACGGTAACAAACAAGAAACCGTAAGTAGTAGGGACAGTTGGCTGAGTGGTCTAAAGCAGGAGATTACTAATCTCTCGTACCGAAAGGTACCGTGGGTTCGAATCCTACACTGTCCGTCCACCACTCATAATAGGAGATATTATGACAATTCGTAAATCACATTCACGTAAAATAAAAGCAAAAGGCGGCGGCTTCAGACGGGTTACCGTTAAATCTTCATTTGTTAAAACTGGTAAGAAGAAACGTAAGTAATTAATAATATGTAAAAATTGTCAAATTTAGAAAATAATTACATATTATTATTTGATTAAATACTATATATTGAGATGGGACTTGACAAACGCAGTAGTCTAGTATATATTTAAGATGTTAAGTGTTTGACAAGTGAAGGGAAGTAGTTATGGAACTATCCGGGGTCGGATGTTATGCCCCCCGCTCCGCTTGACCCCTCGTTGTTGAGATGCCACCATAACGGCACAGGGGAAGTTTCCGACGAGAAGCGTGTCAATTGACGAGATAAACCTACGCTGAGGATGACAGCTAGGATAATAGATAGGTTCCTCCCTAACCCAATGGGAGGATTTTTCATCTAAGTTGCCCTGGTGGTGGAATGGTATACACAGCAGACTTAAAATCTGCCGGCCTTACGGTCTTGCGAGTTCGAGTCTCGCCCTGGGCATTGGTTATAAAAACAGAAGGGCCTGTAGCTCAGCTGGGAGAGCGCCTGATTTGCATTCAGGAGGTCATCGGTTCGATCCCGTTCAGGTCCACTTGACAAACATCCCGTGGTATGGTAGTATTATAATAGAAGTACGCCTCCATAGTGTCAGCGGTTAGCACAAGAGACTTTTAATCTTTTAGGGCTTGGTTCGAATCCAAGTGGAGGCACTATCCGCCGGTAGCCAAATGGTGAAGGCAGTCGCCTTATATGCGAAAGATGTGGGGGTTCAAGTCCCTCCCGGCGGACTCTCCAATTTTACTGTAAATTTATGTCAAACAAAAATCAGTTATTTGTTATGCGTGATGAATTATATTCTAGGGGACTAGAAGATTTAATTCGTTACGTTAATTCATTTGCCAATACAAAAGAAATGGATATGGTAGAGATAGGTTCTTATGCGGGAGAATCTACGGTAATCTTTGCTAAACATTTTAGACGAGTAGTTGCAATTGACCCGTATTTAAATGACTACGATGTAAACGACATCACATGCCAGTTTATGGATTTAGCGGACGTATACTCTGTGTTTGTCAAGAATATCACGCCATACAACAATATAGAACTCATAAAGAAACTATCAGACTTTGCGATTCGAGATTTGATTACGCAAAAGTTTGATTTTATTTATATAGACGGATTACATACGTATGACCAGATTAAAAAAGATATAAAAAATTACTACCCTTTGATAAAGTCTGGTGGGTTTATAGCGGGACACGATTACCATCCGGTATATCAAGGGGTGATGGACGGCATAATAGAAACTATAGGATATCCAGACCAAACGTTTGTGGATACTAGTTGGATTAAGAGGGTTACACTATGAGTACATTCGCCATCGGTACACTGACCCATGACGCAGATAATAGAGATAAATTTTTACGATTGACCATAAATACATTTATGGAACATACAGCCGTTGCTCAAGGAACTAAGTGGTATATCTACCACAATGGTCCTAGCGGTGGTCCAAACGATGTAGTGTTCTATGAAATGAAAGAAAAATGGGGACACATTATTGATTTCGAATTACATCACACTGGAAAAAATCTTGGTGTGGGATACGGAATCAACGCTCTTAATAAGCATCTAAAAAATTATGACTACTCCTTATTTTTGGAAGGAGATTGGGTAACACTACCAAAGTCTATCAGCGGGTTTGGTACCGAATGGTTGATGGACTGTATACAGTTATTGGACGAAGATACCTCTATTGACCAGATACAACTACGCCGGTATCAGCATGATATTGATGACCGCCAATATGGTTACGGATATTGGATACGTCGGGACAATATTAAAAAAGAAACTGAAAAGTTTTTATATTTAAACAAACGGGAGTATGGTAATAATCCGACCGTCCGTAGAAATCAAACACACTATGATGTAGGGATTTTCCCGCTTGGTGAATTTATAGATGAAAATAATGAACCGCAAGAACTAAAAGGAAATCCACTGTGGGGACAGGCAGAAATAGCCGCATCGGGCCTAGGTCATAGGTTGGGAACCGCCACCTTGAAATTTGGAAACTTTGTTCATTGTGACCACTGGATATATGGTGATAATTTTGAATTGGCCATAAAAAATATTAAAGGCTGCGGGTATAAGACAGACTCGCCGACGATAAACTGTAAATATGGATTTGTGTTTCCTAGAGAAGAATTCTGTTTGGCCTGTAGAAAGTCGATGGATTTTACTGATTTAGAAGAACATAACAAATTTTTCGAAGAAAAAGTCCACAGGGTTGTCTGGGAAAACCAACCCAAGGATGTAATACGGGAAATTGTTTTAACTAACATCGATTTACCACCTGTAGATATTGATACCTACATTGATTTGTCTTTGAAACTTCGGTAAATAGTATATTATAATTGATTTTAATGTATTCCAACGTGATATTTATGTTTACGTTGGAATATTTTTATTAAATGGGTTCTTTATCTAATTGTCTACTTTACATTTGGAGACATTTTATGAAGAACCATTTTTATGCCGCCTGGGGTGCTTTTTGGTTATTAACCACCCCCGCTTATGCACAAGAAAAAGAAATATTCGTAGAAAAAGTGACCAATTCTGTTGTGATTGGTCCCGTTGCAGGAAATCGTGGTCTTGAATTTGGTGTGAAAAATATCCTTGAAGAATTCTTGTTGGAAAAGGAATATAACCTCAATCCAAAATCACCAGCACGACTTCAAGTTGAAATTATATTCTTGGATGTTTTAACTACCAAGAAGAATGTCTCCGTGTTTCATTCAAACGCAGAAACGGTTGTGATACGGTTGCGTGGAACAATGGTTGTTAATGGTAAGAAGGGGAAACCCGTGGTTGTTGAGGAAAGTTCTTCGGAAATTTCTATGTCTACTTTGTTAATTGACGAAGGCGGCAAATTCAACCAAACAAGTCTCTCAAACGCCTTAAAAAAATCTTGTGAGAGCTTGATTAACAAACTATCGGAGTAATATGAAAAAACTATTGACGGCAGTTCTTCTACTTCTGCCTATCTTTAAAGTAGAAGCGCAACCCGCACTCTGGTGGGGTGCAAACACGATTACCACAAATGTTAATGGTGGAGCAATTGTAAAGAACGATACAATTTCGTTAGAAGTTAAGTTGAATCCTAATTTCTCAACTATTCGTTCAGTGTTTTTTGATTTTCAACATCAAAAAGACGCAATCACATTATTAGATGTACAACCAGGCGCAGGTATTCCGCAAGGTGCAAATTTTACCTACACCAACAACTATTATCCAAATTGTAAGTTCAATAGAAACGCAAATAATACTACGGATACTGGTTGGAACAATTATATGAATGCCAGTTACACTTGTAATTCGGTTACAGTTCCTTATCACGCTATCAATCGTATCAATGTGAACGTGTCCAGTGCAGCAAATATGGAACACGCCACTTACATTAAACTAAGATTTAGAATTGCAAAAACTGATGCAGGGTTCCCATATGATTCTGTATATATGAACTTTGCAATTGGATATGATGTCAATGGTCAAACAATGACTAACACACAAAATGTGGGAGCAAAGGGGGTCTGGATTCAATTAGCACCTAACGCAAATAACTTAGTTGTTGGTGATGTAAAACATAGTGCTAATGTGTCCGCAGGATTGAAAGGATTAATGAGATTGTCCGTCACAGATACAATGACACAACCCACAGAAGTTACCAATGCAGCCGTGGGTGGTAATGGTCAATTCTCATTTGCACAACAATTACAAGTAAACACACCATATCGTTTCCGCGTAACGGTTCCAGCGGATAGTTTACACAAGTTAAGTTTGGCAGCAACTACTATCTCAGACTTTACCGCAGCACAACAAGAATGGATTACCCAAAATCTTGACCGCACATTTAAGAATAACAACATCAACAAGGGTATGAAGTATTGGGCAGCTGATGTGAATAATAATGGTGAATTTGATGGTGGTGATTTACAAGTCCTATTCAACGCAGTAACAGGACTGGACACTATTATGGTTCCACCAGCAGGGTGTGCAGCAAATTGTAGTATCAGTATTCCATTGTTCTATGGTGCAGATTACGACAACACACCATTGACTAATTGGGATGCATTAATGAGTGGTAAAATTGTCAATGTTACACCAGGTCAAACCGAATGGGCCATTATCAATCTTAATGGATATGGTGCAGGACAAACTCGTTTTTATGTAGATATGCGTCAGTTCCCAGCAGGCGTGACGCCATCTTCTGTAAAGTGGATGAACATCTTGGATGTATACAATGGTCCTGTCACTTGGATGTCCCAAGATGGAGCATGGGCGTTCTTCAAGGTGGCAAGTAATTTCACTAAGGCAACCAACGGAACATCAGCATATAACGCTAACATTAGAAACGTCAATAACCAAAATGTAGATTATGCAATCAGTTCTACAATCAGTTTTGTAAATAAAACACCTGGGTATGTGTTTGCAAGAACTACCACAGGTGAACAAACCCTTGACCTTCGTTACGCATTGAAGGGTGATGTGAATCTTTCACATTCTTCATTAGTAACAGAACAACAAGCAGCAATCTATGGTTGGGGTAACTTGGTAGTTCCAGATGGTAGAAGCATTGATACAAAGGTTAATAATGTTGTGGTTACTGGTGACACCATCAACATTCCATTTAATGTAGATACAAAGGGTATTGCATTGTCTGGTCTACAATATGAAGTAAAGATTGACCCAACATTGGTCAAGTTTGTCAAGATGAATATTGATACCCCAAGTTGGATATCGTTTGTTCATCCAATGGCAGATGGAACCATTCGTTTTGGCGCAGTTGATAAAGATTTAAAGAACCCATTAACAGGAGCAAATCTCACCCCATTCAAGTTACAACTCGTAGCATTGAAGGCTGGTGTAGACCTAAACACCTCTGTGGTTTTGACACAGGTTATGGACGCAGCAGATAATAAGGGTAATCAGGTTGGTATTAACCTTTCCTCTACTGTAATCCGTTTGGTCGGTATCAGTAACTTCCGATAGGAGTAATATGAAAAACTATTTACGATACGGGATAATTTTCCTTTTAGTAATTGGTTGCTACGACAATAATATTTTTAATCCAGATATGAGTAAACCACTTGATTTGGGAGTGACATCAACCTCCACTAAGTTTAGAACACAAAAAGTTACAACTACGGATGGACATGCATCGGTGTTAGTTGAAGTCACACCAGGCGCATTGTATAGTTTACAACTTACCAGTATTGATGGTAAGGTATTGGCAGTAGAAGGATTCGCCGCAGATAAAGTCAATCAAGTAATTAACCTTGACTATAGCAAGATTAAAAATGGTTCTTATGACTTAAACCTACTGGATGTCTCTGGCAATATTGTCAAGATTCCAGTAATCATCAACAAACAATAGGAGAACGTTATGTCAGAAGAAAGTTCAGGTGGTGGATTAAAGAACGCAATCATTGGTTTAGTAACCATTATTGTAACCGCAATCGCAGGTGTTATTGGTAAGCAATTGATGGGTGGTGATGAAGCAACAACCCCACCACCAGCAGCCGCACCAGTAGTTATTAACCTTGAAAACAACAATACAGTCAAGGGTGGTTCGGGCGGTGGTGCAGCAGCACCGGCAGCAAAGCCAGCACCAAAGAAAGACGACTGGACAAAAGCAGAACCAAAGTGGTAATAAATTTTGTCTAAATACGAAGAAGAAGTTACAGAACCAACTGAATCATCGGTTTTAGATGATACCCCAATTGAGGAAACACCAATGACTACAACAGAAAAGCCAGCATCACAAGAAAGTAAGTTTCAAGAAATGTTGTTCAAGATGATGGCCCGTCGTTGGAACATCACCGCAATTGTTCTTATCACCTTTATGTTAATTGTCGGTGGTATCACCATGGCAGTATACAATCAAACCGCAATTGACGGAGAATGGAAAGAACTTCTCCTCCTTATGTTAGGTGCCTTTATCGGTTCCTATGGTAAAATTATCGATTACTGGTTCTCGGACACCGATAAGGACAAGATGTTAGTACAAAAGATGGATGAAGAAGATGGTCAATCCTTCTCAAATACACTAGGAGGTTAATATGGACGCAAAGAAAGTGCAAGAAACTATGTTAGCAAGATTCTCGCAAATCTTCAAAGATAATAATGAATATAATGAAAAAACAGTAATTGGTTTCTTGTCTTTCGCAGTTATGACGTTGTATTCAATTGTAGATATCGTAACTGGTGTTATGGGTATGCCGTTAGAAATTCACGAATTTGTGTATAACTCATTTATGATTATTACACTTGGTTCGTTTGGTATTGCTGGCTTAGAAAAGTTTTCACCAACCGCAGTCAAGCAAGCAAAGGCTGGTGAAGGGGAAGAATAATGAAAAAATTATTCGTATTATTATTACTCCCAACTCTTCTCTCAGCACAAGTTGTTGGGTCAACTAAGACCGAAGAATATCGTGCATCATTTGAAAAGAAAGTTAATATTGATTCATTGATGGATTATGATGGACCAAAAGTTCCTATTCAATTATTAAACATCGGTATCAACGAAGAAGTGTTCGCAATGTATCCAGAACTCAAAGACAAGCGTGTTGGTCTTGGGGTTACCAATATCGTTGTGGAATACTTGGAAGAAACTAACCGTTTCACCTTTACCGAAGATAAGACAGAAATCAAGAACAGAATGGTAAAGCAATTCCAAGCATCACAATCTGGTATTACAGAAAATAAGTTAGATGGTCGTGGAAAGATTAAGTTGGCAGAATATTTTGTATATATTGAAGTATATGATTTCTCAGTCAGTGAAGATGAAACTATCAACTTAAAAGATGGTATAAAAAATAAAGTAGTCACCCGTTTAGGTTTACAAGTCAAGTTTGTTGACGCAGAAACGGGTGAATACTTTACGGGTTCTGGGTTGGGTGAAGCAAAAACCGTTCGTGAATTAACCCTTATGAATGATGATAACTTTGGTGAAATCAAGTTTAATCAAAGTACCATTGGTACAACAACAAAGAAAGCACTGGAAGATGCCTCCGCAAAGATTGTTACCAGAATGGTTCGTAAGGGAATTTTTAAATCATAATTGTTACGTATTTTTTAACCTTTAAGGAGTTTTTATGACTACAATTTTTGTTTTGTTATTACTTGCAGCAGCAGTTGCCTTTGTTCTAACCAGAAAAGCAAACCAACCAATTACACCACTTGTGGGAAATGTTAAGAAGGTTGAAGCAGCAGTTGCTAAAGTAGGTGAAGTTGCTGTAAATGCACTCGACGTTAACAACGATGGTAAGGTTGACCTTAAGGATGTTAAGGTAGCTGCCGAAGCGGTGAAGAAGGTTCGTAAGCCACGTGCAAAGAAGGCAATAGGAAAAAAGAAAGACTAATGAAAAAACTACTATTATTAGTTCTTTTTGCACTCCCACTCCAAGCACAAGATGAAGTTACTTTAAAACACAAGAATTATACTACGGTGTTTTCGAAAAGTAAAAAGTATCCAGTGCAGGTGGAGTGGTGGGTGACAAAAGATGGATTAGAATGTGCAAATCCAGTAGCACGAAAAGACAAGTTTATTCCAGACCCACTGCTTAAAAAAGAAAGTGATGTTGCAGATGATTATGTGGGTTCTGGGTTTGACCGTGGACATTTAGCACCAGCAGCAGATAACCGTTGTAAGGGTGCTGATGTGATGGAAGAAAGTTTCTTCTTTACTAATATGGCTCCACAATATCCAGGTCTCAACCGTGGTCAATGGAAAAACCTTGAAGAATGGACTCGTGAATTAGCAAAAATGCACGATTCTGTTCAAGTCAAGGCAGGTTGTGTTGGGGAAGCAAAAAAGGTTAAGCAATTATCTATTCCAACCCACTGTTGGAAAGTTATTTATGTTAAGAAGTTGAATGAAACCACCGCATACGTCTTCCCAAATGTACCAGAAAAGAGTGTATCTTTTGAAATGCATATGGTTAAGTTAGACAGTATTGCTAAACTTAAGAAATGAAACAATTGAGACTACTTATCGCCCTCGCTATGATTTTCATAGCATCCAGTTGTGGTAAAGCTCAAGTCGTAGTACAAACTTGGGTTGACCCGTGTACCAATACCGTCCAGACCGCTACGTTTCCACTAAACGGACCTGGGGTATTGATTTCGTACCGTGGTCAATCCAAGATTTTTACTGCGGCACAAGCACAAGCAGGTGAATTATTGGCGTGGATTAACCAAGTCACAGTTAATATTCCATGCCCAGTAGTTAATAATCCGGTAGTAACTCAGACAGTAACACAAACTGCAACACAAGCGGCAACGTCGGCCGCAGCTGCAGCAGCGTCAGCGGCAGCTAGTGCAGCAGCATCGTCTGCCGCTTCTTCCGCAGCAAGTAGTGCAGCAAGTTCGGCAGCAAGTAGTGCAGCATCTTCTGCGGCAACATCGGCAGCGGCATCAGTACCAGTTCCATCTACACCACCACCAACACCAACCCCTGCCGCACCCGCAGCACCTGCGGCACCAGCTGCACCCGCGCCATCTAGTAGTTCGTCCTCTACTCCTGCTCCGTCTAGTTCATCATCAGAACCGGCACCCGCATCAAGTGGCGGTGGTGGCGGTGGCGGTGGAGAACCTGCGGCAGAATCTAAACCCGCAGAATCTAAGGCTGAAGCTAAGTCAGAATCTTCTTCTGAATCAAAATCCGAATCTAAGTCTGAAGAAAGTAAATCAGAATCTAAATCGGAAGAAAAGTCTGAAGAGAAGAAGGATGAAAAAAAAGAAGAAAAGAAAAAGGGTGGTGAAAATGTTAACCCATTATTGGTAGCATCCGATTTAACAACTGGTCAAAATCCAGATGGTAGTTTGACCGCAATGTTGACCACGGGTGTTTCACAATCTTCATTAGCAGGTGATAAGAGTTATGGGGTTACTGGTATTCTTTGGTTGACATTTGACCAAGGAGCTATCAACGCATCCTATTCTAAGATGAAGTTTGAGAAAGGTAAACTAAAACATATTATGTCGTATGCCAACACCACCGCATATCTCAAAGGGACATGGATGAATATGGCAGGCGCAACGTGGGTTAAACCCGACCCAAAATGGGGCGTGGTTGGAGTAAGTGGTAACGTAATTATTTTAGCAATTCCCGACAAAATGGAAAAGAAAACCGCAATCAGTTATGCAACATCACTTGCGGCATTTTGGATGCACAATCCAATTCAATTAAACGAACGAGCAACACTTTCTCCACAAGTATTTTTACTGGGTGCACCAGTTTCATATAACGATATGACAAAGTTTACCTTTAGTGACCAATTAAGTGCAATGATTGGTAACTCTGTAGACTATAAGATTACCAAGCGATTTGGTATGGCAGGCGCACACAGAGTAATGGTTCCGTCAACAGGAAAACCTCTACACTTTTTACTCATCGGTTCTCGGGTAACACTATAAGGAGTTATTATGATTAAAGATTTACCGTTTTCAGAACAAAGTGCATTATTTGCAAGACTCAGTAACTTAGCATATCAAAAACCAGAAGACGCAAAAAAGTTATTTAAGAAAGCAGGATTTACTGAAATCACATATTACGGAAATGACGGTAGTAATGCATATGTAATTGAAAGTGATGTAGATGTTGTTGTAGTCTGTCGTGGTACTGAAGTCAAAGAATGGAATGATATTAAAGCCGATTTAAACATTGACCGCGTACCATCCAGAACAGGCATCGGATTGGTTCATCGTGGGTTCAGAAACTATACTGATAAGATTTGGGAACCAATCAAGAGTCATATTAAAGGAACAAAAGAGAAGACCTTATGGATGACGGGACATAGTTTAGGCGCTGCTATGGCAACCTTGATGGCTCGTCGTTGTGTCCTTGATATTTCTATGAAAGTTCCAACATTATTTACGTATGGTAGTCCACGTGTTGGTAATCGTGTGTATATTGATGAATTTAATACTCAATTGGTACATCATCGTTGGGTTAATGACGGTGACATTGTAACAAAAGTACCATTCTCACCATTTTATTATCACTGTGGTATCATGCATCATATTAGTAGTGCTGGAAAGGTTACGGTTGAATATGATAGAAAAATTAGTTGGACTCGCATCTTATCTTTGTTAATGCCACATGGCATTTTCAAGTTAATTATGGGAGACGCACAAGACCATTCCTCAGAACTATATACCCAAAAGTTGATGTTCTGGGCATTGAATGATGTATCACAATCTTAACCAATTAGGAGAAACGTATGGACATCAGTAAGCTCAAAGGTCACGTTCCAGACGCAGTTATTGCTCAAATTCCAGAAGTAATGGACAAGTTTCAAATCAACACTCCACTTCGTCTCTGTCATTTCCTCGCACAATGCGGTCACGAATCTGGTAACTTCAAGGCAGTGAATGAAAACTTGAATTATGGGGCAAAGGGACTTCGTGGTATCTTCCCAAAGTATTTTCCAACCGATGCGCTCGCAGCAGAATACGAACGTAAGCCAGAAAAGATTGCAAACAAGATTTATGGCGGACGTATGGGTAACGGTCCAGAAGCAAGTGGTGAAGGTTACAAGTTCCGTGGTCGTGGATATATTCAATTAACTGGGAAGGACAACTATTCAGCATTTGATAAGGTGGTCGCAGAAGATATCACCGCAAATCCAGACCTCGTAGCAACCAAGTATCCACTTCTTTCAGCAGCATGGTTCTGGAACTCACGTAAGTTAAATGAAATTGCAGATAAGGGAGCAACCGACGTAGAAGTGACCGCAATTACCAAGAAGGTAAACGGTGGAACAATCGGACTTGATGACCGTATCAAGCACTTTAAGGAATTCTATAATTTAGTAAAGTAATTTCTTTTTAAAAGATAGTTATATAGGTGGGGGTTGACAATCTGTTAATCCCCATTTTATATTTATGGAGGTTCTTATGTATAAAATTTTACTATTTGCACTAGCATTACAAGCAGTGCCTATCGCAAAATTACCACTTCCATCAAAAACATTACGAGATACAACAAATAACGTAATTGTTATACATAATGACGGTGGAAATATGGATGCAAGAACGACACACCAAGTTCTTCGTCGTCGTAGATTGTCTTATCATTATTTTATAGACAAAAGTGGAAAGATATATCAATTTGTTGACCCAAAATATGTTGCAAAACATGCGGGAATTTCTTGGTTTGATGGGTTGGTCAATTGGAATAATTTTAGTATCGGTATTTGTTTGCAAGGTAGAAATACTACTCCATACACCGATAAACAATACGCAAGTTTACAATCGTTGGTTACAATGTTACACCAACGATACCCAGATAGTCGTGGAAAACCACTGTATACGCATGCACAAGTCGCGTTTCCACGACCACGAAAGAAAGATCCTGGTGACTTGTTTGATATGACACGAATTAAAGTAGATAGTATCTAATAGAGGATAAAGGTTATGATTCAATACGCTGATGTAATCGTAGATTTACAAGCAGGTGATACGGGAAAGGGTAAAGTTGCTCACGCACTTGCCAACAATTATGACCTGATGATTCGGTATAACGGTGGAGCAAATGCAGGTCATACCGTATACCACAATGGACAAAAAGTCGTCACACATCAAGTTCCGATTGGTGTGCTGTTCGGTATTCCAAGTATTATTGGGTTGGGGTGTGTTGTAAATATTCAAAAACTAGTTGAAGAAATTCGTCAATTACAATCCCAAGGTATTTACACAGACGGGCTGATAATGATTGACAAACGTGCACATGTCGTATTTGGTTATCACATAGAGGAAGATGGTCTTGATTTGAAGATTGGTACAACTCGTCAAGGTATCGGCCCCGCATATCGTGACAAGTATGCACGTAAAGGAACTCGTATAGGTGACATTAATACATCAATGTACAACGATTTTAGAGTAGTTGACATTTATGATGTACTATATGTGAATCGCGTACCCCGTCGCATTCTCTGTGAAGGTGCACAAGGATTCCAGATTGATATTGATTGGGGTGATTATCCATACGTGACCAGTTCACATTGTACAGTTGGGTCTGCAATACTGAATGGTATTCAACCACAAAAACTTCGTAAAGTCATCGGAATTATGAAGGCATATGAAACATATTCTGGATTTAAGACTACGTTCCAAGACGAGAATGATACCGACCTTCAACGGATTCAGGAAGTTGGTGGTGAATTCGGTGCCACCACGGGACGTAAGCGTAAGGTTCGGTGGTTAAATTTAGACGGTGTTATCAAAGCAATTAACATCAACGGCGTTACTGAGCTTATTATCAATAAGCTGGATATAATGGATGAAGTCGGTGTATTTAAAATGGTTAAAAACGGCAATTTGTGTAAATATGAAACTATGGAAAAGTTTAAAGCCGAAGTGGAAAGTACTATATATTTGCATACTACGTCGGTACAAAAGATTTTATGGTCTATGACTCCGAACGGAATCTGATAATATAACCTATTTATATAGACCCCTTGACAATTGAGCCGGACCGGTATATATTTAAGGTATAGTTCAACGGACGCTTAGCTCAGTTGGTTAGAGCATCTCGTTTACACCGAGAGGGTCGGGGGTTCGAGTCCCTCAGTGTCCATAAATTGCGGGTGTAACTCAATTGGCAGAGTTCCAGCCTTCCAAGCTGGATGTTGTGGGTTCGAGCCCCATCGCCCGCTCTTCGCTCTTGTGGTGGAATTGGCAGACACACTGGCTTCAAACTCCAGCGCTACGGCATGAGGGTTCGACTCCCTCCGAGAGCATAGGACTTGACAAATAGAAGTAGATGTATTAGTATTAATTCATACGCCGCGTTCGTCTATCGGCTAGAATATGCCGCCATCGTCTATCGGCTAGGACAATGCCCTTTCAAGGCATGAAGAGGGGTTCGATTCCCCTTGGCGGTATGAACGTTCAAGGAGTTACATATGCCACATCCAAAAAAATGCGGTAAGGGTCGTCGTAAGATTGGCTCAAAGAAACGAAACAATCGTTGGAAGAACAGAAAACGTAAGCATTAGTTCTATCCGAGGCCTTTTCCCTACCTTTCACCTCGTAAATAGCCTTCGGGCGAATGGAAAGACTTTTAAAATGATAGGGCGGGTTCTAGGGTCGTTAGGCCTAGAGACTTTTTGGCTAGTTTAGTATGGAAACTAGCAGGCGGTTTGGGGAAGCTTGACGAAGTGGTGTGTCCGCCTATATATTTTTAATGAGTGAGCTGATATCTCACAACACATCTCCCGCATTGCCCTCTCGTTCAATGGCAGGACTGCGGACTTTGGATCCGCTAATCGTGGTTCGAATCCACGGGGGGCAACTCGAAGTAGGTTACATTAACTTTTTATGGAGCGTACACAATGTACAAGTTCATTCTCGCAGTCGCAGTAATCAGTCTTTCAGCATGTGCAGCAAAGGAAACACAAGGCGAAGTTGCAGCAGATAGCACTGCCGCACCGATTGTAATTACCGATTCGACTGCAAAGCTTGACACCGATTCAATCAAGTCAGCAGAAGTAAAGCCAGCAGAAGGCGAAGCAGCTAAGTAATTTTTTAAGGTTTCCCACGGCGAATCTAGAAAACGGGGAAATTAAAATGGGACATACTCTTGAACGCCGGTCCCTACCTTTTTTGCGGTTCTAGTGTAATAGATAGCACGGTTGGCGTCCAGCCAACAGGTCCGGTGCAACTCCGTGGAACCGCTCTTCAAGGGGATTCTGTCGTTAGATGGAGTCCCCTTTTTACCTAAAAGGAGGTTATTATGCATCCGAACGAATTAAATGTATTAGTACAAACAGAAGATTTTATGAAGGAAGCTGAAGCACTTGGTCAACGCTATGTAGATGCGCTGAAGGAACAAATTTCCCGTCAAAAGGAAGGAAAACAGAAGTAAACCTTATATATTTGATATTTAAATATACGTCTATTGCGGAGCGGTTATGGAGAAACCAACGAAATACGTAAAAGCAACGTTGACAAATAGTTGTGTCCCTGCGTGTCTCGCTATGGTCACAGGCAAAACTCTCCAACGAGTCATCAAAGAAATATACGAACATTGGGAAAATGAAGGTCGATATCAAGGCGTAGAAGATGGTATCGTTGACCAGTACCTATCAAAAAATGGATATGCAATACAACGAATCAGTCACGAATACGAACCTAATAAGTTGTTAATTCCGAAGTGGCCCGTCAACCCATTCGCTCCAATTCACATAGTAGATGTATGGTCAAGCAATCCGCCTGGAATGCATGCAGTTGTGATGTTAAAAGACGGAACAGTATACGACCCATCTAATAGACGAATTAAAGATATCTCAATGTATCAACGAGTGTTCGGCATAACAGGAATATGGAAGGTAACTGACAAAGTATTTGATGTAAAATAGGGCCTGACCGGTTTCGACGGGATGTAGAGGCTTAAATCTTGTACCCAGTTTGGTAAGACTGGTAAAACAGACCGAAATTTTCAACTGGCAATCAATTAGCCCTCGCTGCGTAAGCAGCCTGACGAAGTAATCTGACCCACATAGGGTTACTATCGTTCATAGATGTGGTGTAGTGTTGGTGACGGCTGGTAACTAACATCAAACGGAACGTAGCCTAAGTCAACCTTACGTTTGTTCTTTGTCGAGAGGGGGACGAAAATATACAAAGAACTACGTACATAAAAGTTTAGGAAGAAGCAGTCTCGGACCAGGGTTCGACTCCCTGCAGGTCCACTCTAATAGTTACGAATCACAATTTTTTTGGAGTAGCCTATGTACAAAAAAATTCTTGGACAGATTCGTAAACTTTTTTTCAAGGAAGAGCGATATGATACGTCACTTCGTCGGCAATGTATCCTTGAAGAATATAAAGTTATATTTGAACAAGTAAGAAATGCTAACGACTTGACAAAGCTTTTGGAAGCACGTAAACTTATAAGAGACTTCCAACAAGGTATAATAGATGTTGGGGAAGATTCGTGGTCACGCCCCTATCTGATGGACTTACATCGGGTATGGACAATCAAGTACAAATACTGGAAACGTCACAGAGGTAGATAATGCTAAAGAAAAAGGTTACAAAGTTCACAGGCGGTAAGTTACACGTAATGGAACGTAAAGCTCTGGTATGTCAGGGATGTAATCTTGTTACTGTGTCGGTGGCAAGTGATATTAGAGCAGTTACCTGTGCATATTGTGTACAGAAACAAGTCGCTCCGCCAGAAGGTATTAAACCCAAGTCAGTCGGTGAAAAGTTTCCCCGTGGTTGGGCATTGAAGGCTCGGTACGTTCATACAGACGGTCGAGTATTTATAAAGGGAAAGGACACCGGGGAAATAGTTACCCCAGAAGCTCCTAAACCCAAGAAAGAAAAAAAAGTTACAACAAAGAAGAAGGTAGTAAAAAAGAAGAGTCCTAAGCGGAGAAAGTGATGTTAAAATTACCAACCAAGTCGTTTCCCGTCATTCAACAATTTTTAAAGGACAACGAGATTTTGGTATATCGCTACATGGTATTGAGTATTTCCAGCGCGATAAAGAACAATAAGGACAAGACAGAATTGTTCTCATTTGGCGGAAACAATGAAAACGTAGCGATGGTTCGTAAAGCGGATTATGCAAAGGTTATTGAAGATGCGATTGGGCATTTCTCGAAAGCAGAAGAATATGAATACGCCGCATTCGCACGTGATTTGTTAAAGAAGTGGAAGATTGAACAAGTAATAAACGAAAAACCTACGGAGTAGTTATGGGATTTGAATCTGCGCGATGCGTAGTTCTAAATGCCACATACGAACCGATTACAATTGTATCATCCAAACGAGCACTCATTCTTTATCTTGAAGGTAAAGCACTGATTGTCGAAGAACATCCAGAGTTGGTGGTGCGGTCACCGAGTCAGACGTTTCCTGTTCCTACGAGCATTGTGTTAAAGCAATTCGTAAAGGGTCGTATGGTATTTCGGACTAAAGCACTATTGACACAACGAAATCTATTTATTCGTGACCAGTACACTTGCCAGTACTGCGGTCGAAATAAGCAACAAATGCGGTCTGCCGAATTCTTGACCCGTGACCACGTACTCCCGCGTCACATCGGTGGTCGGGATATTTGGGAAAACGTAGTCACGTGCTGTAATTCGTGCAATAACAAGAAGGCATATCATCTATTAGAAGATATTAATATGACCCTCTTGAAAATTCCGACAGCACCTACTATATTTGAATTGTGGACTAGGCAACAGAAACGCCAATATCAAAATTAAACAAGGATACACACAATGGTTACGGAAGAACAACTCGCAGAAAAGTACGAAAAGTTTATGGAGTATATCAAGGCTGATTCCCGTGCGGAAAAGCTCTTGGTAATGTATGAAGATTTTAACGGTGAGTTGTCAACCGCTCCCGCTTCTGGTAAGACGTATTTCCATAATGCGTTTCCCGGCGGATATCTTGACCACGTACTTCGAGTTACGGAAACAGCGCTACATCTCTCTTCCGTATACAAGAAGATTGGTGGTGATGTAGACTTCACCAAGCAGGAACTTATTTTCGCCGCAATCCATCACGATTTGGGTAAGCTTGGAAATCCCAACGAAGGTCCGTACTATGTTGACCAAGATTCTGATTGGCATCGGAAACGCGGTGAACTCTACAAGCAGAACGATAATCTTCAATATATGAAGGTTCCCGACCGCGCATTGTTCCTCTTGCAAAAGTATGGAATTGAAATCACACAAAAGGAATGGTTGGGTATTAAGTTATCTGACGGATTATATGATGATGGTTCAAAAGCATACTTAGTCAACTACGCCCCGTACGCGATGAAAACGAATCTTCCACGTATTATTCATTGGGCTGACCATATGTCCAGTCAATGTGAAAACGATAATTCACGATTCTAAAAATTAACATATAATATAACCGTTCAAAATGACTTGGACGGTTATATTTATATTAGACCTGCGCACACTGCGGGGTCAATAAACCGTACCGCTCAATAGTGAGGGTACATAACATTGGAGGTCATTTTATGACTCATTTAGTATTTCGCCCATTCGGGTCAACGGTTTTGAACAATCGGGACAACTTCATCAGCACGTTTGACAAGATGTTTGATGAATTCGCTCGGAGAGATTTCCCCGAACTCTTTCAACATTTTGGGGCAGAACCTTTTGGAAAGTCTGCATATCCAAAGGTCAATGTTATTACGAACGACGAAGCTGTAGTTATTGAAGCGGAACTCGCTGGTTACAAAAAGGATGAAATTGATATTGAAGTCAAGGAAGGCGTCTTGACTATTTCAGGTGGTGCATCACAATTGAACGAGCAAACTGATAAATCCGTTTATCTGCTTCGTGAACTCAAGCGTAGTTCGTTCAGTCGTTCATTTAAGCTCGGTGACCAATTGGATGCCTCAGCAGTCGGTGCAAAGTTTGATAATGGGTTATTGACAATTACTATCCAAAAATTGACAAAGGAGCCAGAAAGTACAAAGGTTACAATTAAGTAATTCACCATCAACCGGAGGTATGTATGTGCAGTTGTTCCGCAGGTTGTACGTGTAGTTGCTGTGTAAACCACATAACCGATTAATTAGGAGGTGATCGACATCGGTTATGTCTGGTACAAACCTTTAAGATTTAGGAGACATTGAAAATATAACGGGTCGGCACCCACAAAGTCCGGCCCGTTTTTCGTTGGAGAATATATGAATAAGATTTTTAATTTTAAAACACTAGTTTCATTCTCTGCATTAGCAATTGCAGGATGCGCGGCATTATTCTCGGTAACGGGTATTGGTACTCTGTTTGCTGGAGCAGCCGTCTCTGCGATGGTAATGGCCAGTGCTTTGGAATTAGGTAAGTTAGTTGGTGTTTCATTCCTCTATCGTTATTGGTCTGAAATACCAAAAGCATTAAAAAGTTATATGCTGGTCGCAAGTATTACACTAATCGGTATCACTTCGGCAGGTATCTACGGATACTTGTCCTCAGCATATGCAAAGGTTGCAGCAGAACCATTAAAGATGAATGCTGATATTCAAATTTATAATTCACAAGCACAAACACTTGATGAAGAAATTAAACGTAAGACTGCACGATTGGACCAAATCATTTCACTCCGTGGTCAACAAGAAAATCGTATTGATAATCTCATCAGTAAAAGCACCACGGGGTCAAGTTCAGCAGTTCGGTCAGCACAAAATAGTTTGAATGAATTAAATAGAACCGCTACGGCATTACAAAAAGAAATCAACCAAACATCCGCTCAACGTGATAGTTTGAAAGCACGTAGTTTAACAAAGGAAGTGGAAATCAACACTAACTCTGATATCGGAACATTTGTATACATTTCCAAAGCAATCGGAGTGGAACTTGATACTGTAGTCAAATGGTTCATCTTAATTATTGTATTGGTATTCGACCCACTTTCTATTTGTTTAGTACTAGCATACAATTTCTTAACCAAACGAGAAGAAAAGAAGTATCAGATATACGGGGAAACCCAACGTACTCAGCCGCTAGAAAACGAGAAACGACCAGAAGAACCTACAGTAGTAAATCAAACACCAGAAGATTTATTGGCTAGATTGAATAGCGATGACCCGTTTCCGCAGTATATGACGAAAGAGGAAACTGAGAACGTATTAGATACATTTTGGAAGAAAAAGACTATTAGTAAGCACAAAGATATTAACTTATTTTAATACCCCTTGACAACTGCCCCAAAATTGAGTATATTTACTGTACTCTCTACTTGGAGGCTTTGTGCCTATTAATGTTGGTTATTGTTGTATTAATACATTATTAAATGACAAGGGTATTACCACGGGTCGTGCCATGCGAAAGTCTACGTTCGAGGCTAAAGGTCTAAAGTACGCCTCTGAACTTGCGCTAGCTAACGCTAAAGACCTTCTAACAATCCTCAAATGGAACACCGAAAACGGTGTGACCGTATTTCGTATGGGGTCTGGTATTTTTCCGTGGGGCACTGAATACAAGGCGACGAGTCTCCCCGATTATTTCGCCATCGTTAGTACTCTCAAAGCAGCCGGTGACTATGCCAAGCAAACTGGTCAACGTATTACTGCGCACCCCGACCACTTTGTAAAGTTGGGTTCAATCAATCCAAAAGCAGTAGAGAACTCTATCAAAGACTTGGAACTCCATTCCGAAGTGTTTGACTATATGGGGCTGGAAGCTAGTCCGTATAACGCAATCAATATTCACGTTGGCATGAACTTCTCCGAAGAGACTGCACAGCGGTGGATTGATAATTTCCGTAGGCTGTCACCGAACCTTCAAGCACGCATGGTGGTCGAGAACGATGACAAGGAAAACTCATTCTCTATTGTTCAACTGTTTACCTACCTTCACGCAGAGCTAGGTATCCCGCTTACGTTTGACTATTTCCATCACCAGTTTCACCCCGATGGACTGACCACCCAAGAAGCCGCGGAACTCGCCGCTGGTACGTGGCCGGAAGGTATTACTCCACTCTTTCACTATAGCGAGAGTAAAAATGTTAATGAGAACGTTACGGGCAACCCTCGCGCTCACGCTGATTATGTGTTTTCTCGTATTGACGATTTTGGACTCACGTTGGATGTTGACCTCGAAGCAAAGGCAAAAGAACTAGCACTATTCAAATATCGGGAGTTGGTATGACAGAAAAGATAACTTCATTTTTCGAAGATGTAGTACAGTTTTTGTTTTTTCTATTGACAACAATAACACTTTCGTTTATATATGGTCTATATGGTATTTTTTTAGTCGTTCGTGAAATTAAGAATTTTCTAACACGGAAGGTATAATGACACCGTTGATTTCCTTTGCAATCACTACACATAATGAAGGGGAATATATTCGTGACCTTCTCGACCAGCTGATTCCACATTGTGAACAAACTGGTGATGAGATTGTGGTTGTGGATGATAATTCTACCGACCCATTCACTTCGTCTATGTTATACGATTATGCAGACAAGGATAAGATTGGGCTATATCAGCATGAACTGAATCACGACTTTGCCGCACATAAAAACTTTTTAAATAGTAAGTGTAATGGAGAATATATTTTCCAAGTGGATGCGGATGAGAAGTTTAACGGCAATCTATTAACTTATCTGCATGATATTGTAGATAATAACAAAAATATAGATGTGTTTCTTATTCCACGCGTCAACGTTGTTAGTGGATTGACTGACGACGATATTAGACGATGGGGATGGCGAATTAACGAGAAGGGTTGGGTAATGTTCCCCGACTATCAGACTCGTCTGTATCGGAACGCAGAATATATCAAGTGGGAAGGAAAGGTGCATGAAAGGATTGTAGGATACCAGACCCACGCACCACTTCCAGCAGAAGAAGAGTGGTCGCTGTATCACATCAAGGATATTGAACGTCAACGCAAACAAAACGATTACTATGACACAATTACACGCTAAGCAAGCACTCACCTACGACGATATTCAATTGATTCCGGCGTTTTCGGATATTGATTCTCGTCAGAATATTGACCTTAGTACTAAGCTCACGACTAATTATAGTATTAGCCTCCCGTTTGTTGCATCTCCGATGGATACGGTATGTGATAGTGAGATGGCGATAGCAATTGCGGAACTTGGTGGTATCGGTTGTATCCATCGCTTTATGACGATTGAGCAACAAGGTAAGGAAGTCGAACGGGTCAAGACACATACCAGAGCATACGAGAACTCTACTCGTCACGTTATGGCAGCAATTGGTGCAAATGGTGACTATTTTGAACGAGCGTTTGAATTGGTCACTAAGGGTGCTAATATTATCTTAATTGACGTAGCTCACGGATATCACACCTTTGTGCGAGATGCGTTACGCCGTTTAAAGAAGGAATTACCATCTTCTGTCGATATTATTGCAGGAAATGTTGCGACTGGTAAGGCAGCACTGGCACTTCAAGATTGGGGAGCAGATGCAATCCGTGTTGGTATCGGTGGCGGGTCACTCTGTACCACTCGTATTAAGACAGGGTTCGGTGTTCCGAATGTAACATCACTTGAAGATTGCGCTCGTCAACTCACCGTTCCAGTTCTTGCCTGTGGTGGAATCAGAAATAGTGGTGATATTGCAAAGGCACTTGGAGTTGGAGCAAGTTCCGTGATTCTTGGGTCACTCTTGGCAGGAACAAAAGAAGCACCTGGTGCGATTATTGAGAAGTCAAATGGGTTATATAAGCGGTATCGTGGAGCTGCATCGCTGGAAACTAAGAGCGTCCACGGTCAAGCAAAACGGAATGTTGAAGGTGAGTCTACAGTAATTCCTTTTAAGGGTGGTGTGAAGTTTATTGTGGAAGGATTGTCCGATGGATTACGTTCCGCTCTGTCCTACGCTGGAGCAACGAATCTGTCGGAGTTCTGTCCAGAATATGTGGTGGTCACGGGCGCAGGTATGGCGGAGGCTCGTCCCCACTTACTCTAAACGGAGAAACCTATGAAATACCTCTCTATGGTAGTAATAGCATTAATGGTTATAGCAGCCGGTACAGCAAAGACAGTATATGTTCCCGATGGTGTAGTGCGGTCAGAACCGACTGAATTGGAAAAGTTTCTTGACCACATGGCTCAACGGGAAAGTGACAATACCCCAAATGTAGTCAATAAGTTTGGGATGATGGGTAAATACCAATTTGACCCAAGAACAGTTAAGGTCTTGGGGTTTCGGGTGTCAAAGAATCAATTCCTGCGTAATCCTCAATTACAGGACAGCGTAATGGTAAGCTATATGAGAGCAAATAACTCTCTACTGGACCGTATTATCGAAAATTACGAAGGTCGGAAGTTTAAGGGTATCAAAATCACCCGTTCTGGTGTTCTGGCTGCCGCTCATTTGGCTGGTGCTGGTAATGTTAAAAAGTATTTTACGGATGGGGACACGCACGGTAGGACGGATGCAAATGGTACGTCAATACGGGACTACTTGCAGGAATTCAACAAGTATAAACTAAGGGAAACTTTCTAATGTTAATTTTTTTGGTCGTGATCTTGACAATTCTTGTCACAGCGTTATCTTTCGCAACATATAACTTGTTAAAGAAAAACGAAAGGATGGAAGACGCAATTAATCAGTTTTACGGTCGCACAAATGCTACCGTAAGACTGATGCGTAGTTTAGATAGTCGTCAAATGTTTGAACAAGACGACGAAGTAGGAGCCGTTTTTAAACAATTGGTAGAATGCACAGATTTACTTTATGCATTCGTTACGGAGATACGTAATGGCAACAGTAACATCAACGAAGAAGAAGAGCGATAAGGTATATTTTACAGAAGATACTGAAAAGGCGATAATCGCATACAACAAGTCTACAGATTCAGACGAACGAGAACAAATATTTAGAAGTAAAATTCAAGGACCGCTTGATAAACTAGCAGAGAATGTTATCAATCGGTTCAAATTTCCATATATGGAGGGTACCTTCGACGAAATTAAGGCGCAGGTAGTCTCCTTTCTGGTTATCAATTTACATAAATTTACCGAAGATAAGGGTAAAGCGTTCTCATACTTCAGCGTAATCGCAAAAAATTATCTTATATTACATAACAATAACTCATATAAGGAAGAAAAGCGAGTATTGTACTTCTCAGACCAAACTGAAGAGTCGTTTACTTTGGAGGAAATGCTAATAGTAGAGCCGGAAACCCGTGACTCTACGGTAGATATGAAAGAATTTCTCCGTCTTTTGGTAGACTATTGGGAATTCAACACAACAAAGATATTCAAGAAAAAGCGTGACATAGAAATTGCTTCTGCTATCGTAAAACTTATCGAACGTATTGATAATATCGATAATTTTAACAAGAAAGCTCTTTATTTGATGGTTCGGGAGATGACTAATTATAAAACTGCTCACATTACCAAGGTCATCAATAAGATGCGTCCGCATATTATTAGAATGTTGGGAGAATTTAGACGCAACGGACATTTATCAGACCCATCCCACTATTTCTCGTATAAAAAGTAAATCCTATCTATTTATAATATAGGATTTTAGGGGGTCTTTATGGATATCAATTCCGAACTGTATGATGGGAAAAGTCTAGCCGACATTTTCTCAGAAATTCACAAAAATACCGACAGTAAACGGGCACAAATCAACTCGTTTATTATGAAAATGGTCCAACTCATCCGTACTCCAGAAGATGCGGCTGTGATTGGACCAATTGTGCAGGGATTCTTAGAAGTGAATGTCAAGAACGATGAACACTTGGTCCGTGTTGCACAAATTGCCCAACGCATCGTATCGGTTGGCGTCAAGTCTAATGCTTCTCTAGACGGATTATTGTCAGAAGAAGAAAAGAATGCACTGTTAAAGGATATCAACGTCGAAATCCAAGGACTTCAAGAAGATGTGAAGGACTTGGATGATGTGTTTGCAGAGAAGAGCTAATGTCATCATTTGGACCGATATCGTACAATATTGATATCAACCAACTGGGAGCTTCACAGTTCCCACGGTTTTCTATCACACAACCAACACCGTATCAAGATGGCTTGGTAGAAGATGTGATTTTAAACGAACTACACCCACAGTATGCGGCAGACGGTAGTAATGTTGGTATGGTTCAAGTTAGATTTATTCCTAGTGATAGAGGCGTGCCGAAGGAAAAATTAAACTGGGCGGCTCCGATTGATTCTAGTATACGTGAATATCCCTTAAAAAATGAACTGGTATTGGTATTTTATTCCCTCGGTCGTTTATTCTATACTCGCAGAATTAATTCAACTAATAAAATTACTGAAAGTTCTTGGCCTGGATTAAGTCAACGGTTTTCGCCCACCGAACCAAGTCAAAATCAGAGTGATGCGGCCCAGTTAGCGGCTCAAGGTGGAACCGCATACAGACCGTGGGGAAGTCAGCAACAGTTTAGTTTGGGTGATGAATTTAGCGAAAATCCAACAGTTCGTATGGTTCGACCGAACGAGGGTGATTTAATTGTACAAGGTAGATTTGGTAATATTATTAGATTTGGTTCAAGTCTATTTAGTAACCCAAATACTAACACTCCACAGCCAAATATACTGTTAACCGTTGGGCAGAGTCCAAATAAAATTACATCGATAGACATTAATAGAGACGGTACGCAAGAAACCGTAGTAGGTGGGACGTATGGATTAACCTACGAGGATATTAATAAGGATAAAAGCACTATTTGGATGGTTACCGATGAGCAGGTGGGATTTGCGGCCGCAACGTTGGATAGTCCGGCCCATCTTAGGTCATCAGAAAACCAAAATTCAAACGTTTATACCGGAGCACAGGTATTCATAAACTCCGATAGATTAGTTCTAAACAGTAAAATTAATGAAATTTCCCTATTTTCTAAGGCAGAAATCAACCTTAGTGCAGTAAAGTCGATAACACTAGATTCTCAAGAATCGGTAAGAATGACGACAGATAGAGATATTAAGCTACAGGCATATAACGACGTGTTGATTAAAGGACGTACGGTATCTGTTGTGGCGTCAAACGATATATCCTACGGAACGTCAGGAAACTACATAATATCGGGTAAAAAGATATTTATAGGTTCGGGGCAAGACGAAACACAACCAATGGTTTTGGGCGGACAGTTATCTGTGTTTTTAAAGAACGTGGTATCTGCCTTACGAGATATAAGTATTTCATTTGTACCATCACCAACCGCCGCGGCGTCTGCTACAAGATTGGCAACAACATTAGTACAGCTGACAGCGGACATCTCGTTAGGTAAGGGAGCGTCTTTTAATAGTACAAGTAATTTTACTTCAAAAACCAATGACTGATTATGGCAATACCAAGTAATTTTTTACCAAACAATGCAGTCAGTTTACAAAATACGTCTGCGTCGGCAGCAGAAATTAGATTAGGTTTTCAACCTGTGCTTGATAATATTGTACCACCAAGTACATTTGTAAGTGGAAGTTTGGACGAAGCAAGAACTAAAGCACTAAACGCGGCTCAGATATATACGAATTCGCTACCTACAGCCCCAACGATTCCATCGTTTCCACTAAGTACTCCAGCGTTTCCTCCAAAACGGCCGTCGTTCGCAGAAATTAAAAATTATGTTGAAACAAGAATAGAAAGTATAAACATTAAACGACAACAAGAGTCGGTAACTGCACATAAGGAAACGCTTAAAGCACAAGAAAATCCATTTACCTATAGACAATCACTTAAAACTACAAAACAATCTACGATGGAAAATGTGGTTCTCGGAAGATTTAATACCAAATAGAGGATAATATATGGACAAAGCATTATTTCGGGCATATGTCAAAGAACTTGTAAAGGAAGCTGTGGAAGATGAAGTAAAGAAGGTTCTTCCTAAGTTATTAGAAGAAGCTGTTGCCGAAGTAAAAACTTTACAAGAAACAGCATCGCCATCACAAAAGTCAAAGTTCTCACGCTCTCAATTAGCTGAAATGATGGGATTAGAACGTAACGGAGATACTATTGTGGCAAAAACTGGTAAAATAATGCCAGTTCCTCCTGGCATGACAGAAGACAATCCAGCAGTTCAAGCAATTAACAAAGATTATTCCCAAGTTATGAAGGCTATGGGGTTGAGTAAGTAATATGGCACAAAAGTTCATTGGTGTAACTCTTCCGTTACGGCTTGGCCAAACAGGAATGTTTGAACAATCCACATCCGTTATCCAACAAGTACGGGCAAATTTTAAAAATTTGATTCTTACTAAAAAAGGAGAACGGTTGGGACATCCTGATTTGGGATGCGATTTATGGAAAATTTTGTTTGAACCAATGACTGATGATACGTTAGAACGTGCTAGACTGGCTGTGGTAGAGGCTGTAGATCGTTGGTTACCATTCATTGAACTCACGGATTTTCAAATCACTAAATCAGATGCGGAAAATTCTTTAAATATAAATTGTATATATAGATTTAGAAGTAATCCAAATGTGACGGACCAGGTAGCAATATCCACGGCAGCATTAGGTGCACCGGCAGTTGCGTTTCCATTTGAACCAAGTTCTGTAGTACGTACGACCACACCAAGAAATAGAAACAGATTATAAGATAGACCTACTTTGGAGTTTTAAATGTCAAGTAATCAACCGGTAGTTATACAACCTCGGCCGAATGTCAAGCAGATTAATTACATCTCAAAGACATTTACTGACTTTCGGCAAAACTTAATAGAGTTTGCAAAGGCATATTATCCAAATACGTACTCCGACTTCAATGAAACATCGCCTGGTATGATGTTTATTGAAATGGCTTCGTATGTGGGTGACGTATTGTCATTTTATATTGACAACCAATTTAAGGAAAATCTATTAACATACGCAGAACAACCAGAAAACGTGGTGTCTATCGCACAATTCTTGGGATACAAGCCAAAGTTAATTTATCCAGCAAGTGTCGTTACAACATTATACCAATTAGCACCAGCGGTCTTGCAAAACGGAGTATATGTTCCCGACCCAAAATATCTCCTAAAAGTTGCAAGAGGTAGTGCGTTTACAACCTCGGGACAATCATCAATTCAATTTAGATTGGTTGAAGATGTCAACTTTACTGACATCACTAGTGAAAATTACATTGTTAATACGTTTAGTGGTGGAAATCCATCAACATTCATTGTAAGTAAGACGGCAAAACTCGTAGCAGCAACAGAAAAGACCACACAGTTTACCTTTGGAACGGCTCAAAAGTTCACATCGGTATTGATGCCAGATGAAAATGTTATTGGAATAGAAAGTGTGGTCGATTCCGATAATAATACGTGGTATGAAGTCGATTATCTTGCACAAGACGTTATTATGAGTGACGTAGAAGTAACTGCAAACAGTGAAACTGGTGCATTACCATCTGCTAAGTTGCGCTTAAAGAAAGTTCCGCGGAGATTTGTAACCAGAGTTAATAGAGAGTTCCGTATGGAATTATCATTTGGTTCTGGCACAGACGATGCCGCAGAGTTAGATTTAACTCTTGATTCTCGTCAAGTGGCAACTTCTCAATACGGGACAACTATTGAAAGTGCGCTGGGTAACGTTGCAATCAACAATGTAAATTTCTTGACAAGTAATGCATACGGAATATCACCAGCAAATACAACATTAACTGTGACATATTTGGTTGGTGGTGGTGTGGAAAGTAATACTCCATCAAATACAATTAATGTTGTGTCTGAGCTAATTACCTTAAACGATACAACAGACTATTCTACCGCTGAACTTAGTGCATTTAACGCAGCAGTGCAAACAGTAACTATTACAAATGATTTACCTGCGACTGGTGGTGGAGACGGTGAATCGTTAGACGAAATTCGACAAAATGCACTAGCGTTCTTCAACGCACAAAATCGTGCAGTTACCGCAGAAGATTACGCAGTACGAGCATACTCATTACCAGCAAAATATGGCCGTATTGCAAAGGCATATGCGATTCGTGATGAACAAATTAATAGAATTTTAGCAGCAAATAATGAAAGAACATATGTAGAAAACCCAGTAAAGCCCAACTCTATCAACTTATACACGTTGGGGTACGATACAAACGGTAATTTTGCAACACTGAATACTGTAACAAAAGATAATTTGGCCCGATATTTAGAACAATTTAGATTATTAACAGACGATGTTAACATTCTTGATGCGTTCGTAATTAATATTGGGGTACAATTTGACATATCTGTTCTTAGAAACTACAATGTAAACGATGTTTTAGCACGCAGTATTGGCACGGTACAAGAATTCTTTAATATTGATAGATGGAATATAAACCAACCAATTGTTTTAGCTGATATCTCATATGCTATTGGGTTAGTAGATGGAGTACAATCGGTTCGTGGTGTTAGAATCTTCAACAAGTATCAATTTAGAGATGGTGCAAACTATCAAAACTATCGATATGACATTGATGAAGCCACGATTAACGGAGTTATCTACCCAAGTCTTGACCCAAGTATATTTGAGTTGAAGTATCCACAAACTGACATTATAGGGAACGCAACACAATGAGAAAAATATTAACTGCCAGTAAGGACACGACTCTTTATCAAGCATATCCAACGAATAATGCTGGGTTAGATGAAATTTTAGAAATTGGTAAAGTTATCAACACTAGTGTAGACTTTACTAGTTCTACCGCATATGCTACTGGGTCGGCGCGTTCCTTAATTTATTTTGATTTACCAACTACACAAACGGTACCAGCTACCGCTAATTTCTTTTTAAATTTAAAACTAGCAAATGCTAACAATGTAAAAAGAAATCAAAAAATTATCATTTATAAGGTATCTCAATCGTGGGACGAAGGTAGTGGATTTTTCTATCAAAATGTAGAAAATGTAAATGATGGTGCAACATGGAGACAACTTGGTACTGCAACGTCATGGAGTTTAGCAGGAGGTGACTTCCTAACAACCTCTACTTCAGCAAGCTTAACGTTGTCAACATATCCATTACAAGACATTCGACTTGACGTTACAAGTATCCTCCAACCAATCGTCAGTCAATCTCTCCAAAACACATTTTATGGATTGGCTTTACAATTTCCGACAACGGATGAACAAGATACTACAAACAAGGGAAATATTAAAATATTCTCTACCCAAACACACACGATTCACCAACCTACATTGGAAGTAGCATGGGATAATCAAAGTTTTGTTACTGGAAGTTTAGCAGCTATTCCGTCTACTTTAAATGTTAAAATAGCTCCAACAAACTTAAAAGAAACATACACCAAGGGTGATATTACTAAAATAAATCTTGTCGTTCGTGATGAATATCCATTACGTTCATTTGATAGTACTTTGCGATACAAAAACAAATATTATCTTCCAACATCATCGTACTACTCCATCGTGGATACACAAAGTAATACTACTGTTATCGGATTCGACGACTACAGCAAGATTAGTACCGATGCAACGGGGTCTTATATCGTACTTGATACCACTCCATTATACTCTGGTAGATTCTATACATTAAAATTAAAGATTAACTCTGGGGATTATTCAAGAGTAATTGACACAGAAACACTATTTAAAGTTGAATAGTTTATGACCATCTCAATCGTAAATACACCAAATCCAGATAGCTCTAGTATCTCAAACAAAGAAATTATAGATTTGTCTATATCTTTGTTTGATGTGTCCGCGTCTGGACATAGTGGGTCGGTAGTGACTAACTACTCCTCCACTGGTCAAGTTGTGGTCGTTGGTAGTTCAAATCCAACGGGTAGTACCTACTATACCCCAATATACAAAGAAAAGTTGGATTATAATGTATGGGCTAGTAGAATTAATAAAAATTTCCAAGAGCTTAACTAATGGCAAATCAAAAGAATTTTAAGACTAATATCAACCAAGTATTGCAACAGTATAGCAAATATACTGTTTCTCGTGTTATTGGTAACAAGGCAGATGACTTGTTGGATATGGAAGTTCCCGCAGATTTTTCAGAAGCTTTATTAGAAAATAATATTGAAATTAACGTATATAGTTTGGCAGATAATAGTCTAATATTTTCTGACTTTATCCCAAACAACAGTCAAGCAATTCGTACAGAAACATTACAATATCCAGACAATACAAAACGTAACCTACTGTACATAGACTTTTCAAAACTACCAGAGTTACTTCTACCAGTTGGGCAGTATGAAGTTACACTAAACTTTTTTGCAAATGAAGTCGGTACATATGATGACCGAATTTTAAAAATAAATAAAATTTCACCATCAAGAAAAGAAGTAGAATTAAAACTTACTGACTTAACTAAGCAATCAACGCTAGAACAGTTTGCTATTCCACGTATCAGCGTAACTTGGATAGAACCAGTATTGAAGCAAATCTTTAATCAACCAAATTCGGACGGACTTAATGTACCGGCAAGCTCTGTTAAAATTGATAGTTCTACTATCTATAAAAACTTTGACAGTGGGTCCGGACAACGGCTAGTTCAGTATGGGTTTGATGAGGACAGTGGCACACAAATAGGCATCAATACGATTGCACAAAATGTATTAAACAACGCATATCCACTGGCATTGAAATCAGTTCAAACTTTAATTTCTTCGGGAAGTACATCATTTACAGAAACACAATTAGATACTATTGTGATTGAAGCTATTGATATAGCATACGACATCGCATTAGAAGATGAAAGGAATAATCCACAACGTTACCGGTTTGATTTAATATGAGTGCGTATAATATCCGTGAAAAGTTTTCTTATGCAATCGCATCAAGTAGTATAGATTACATCAGAAACTATAACTTTAATTCTGCGACGGTATCAGATATTCCGTTGTCTATGGCAAATTCTGATAGTGAAATACCAATTACCGTTAATATGACTGCCACCGTACCGTGGATACGTATTGTAGACCCAAATACGGGTAACAATTTACGCTATCCAACTGGGAATGTTGTCTTACAACCAAGTAGTAGTGCAGTTGTATTGGTCAAGTTAGACCTACCTTCTGACATAGAAAATACACCAGAATCTATTTTATATCCAAATATTAATCTAGAAATTAAGTCTGGAAGCTTTCCTATTATTTTACCAAGTTCTACCGCACTTCCTAAGAATGTAATAGTTACACAAAACGATATTTATACCATAGACGTAGGTGAGCGCGTAGAAGTAAATATCTGTGTTTACGATATCGACGGTAACCAAGATACATCTGCGATAGTGGAGTGGAAGTCAAATAATATGAGTATTGTACAAGTAGAACCACCACAAAATACTCAAGTTGATTATAATCCATATACTCCAAGAATTGTTCGTGGAATTTCGCCGGGGCAAACTACTGTGGTTGTTGACGCTGGGGACAGTAGAACAACTACTATTAGGTTTACAGTTAGAGAACCGTCCTATGATGGCAGTAACAACACCGATACAACTTCTCAACCCTAATTCATATGTCCAGAATATTTGTTAACACTCAAAATGAAGCATATAAAAGAGTAACCCAAAATGCACAAGGTGTGCAGTTTGGGCTAGGGGTTCCTACGGAATTAAGTCCAACGGAAATAGATGAGTTAGGACAAAAGTTTAACGAAATATTCTTTAATTCGGCTGACTTGCTCGAAACAAAACGCAAAGTACAGATTATATTTGACAGTTTTACTGACCCAAAATTCTTTGGCGATGGTGCAGTTAAAATTGACAAAGTACAAAAATATATTGGTGAACTAGAATTAGAAGCTCAGCGTATACAAAATGATACAGTTACAAACGCTTTAAATTTTGCAAATGCAGCAGGAGGGGCTGTTGGGGCTGGGTTTGCTGTACAAGCGGCACAAGCGGCCTACGCATTACAAAATTTTAATAATGGACTAGTAGGATTAAACGTAGCAAATGCAAATCTTGTCGGTGGTTCTGCATTACAAGCCGGACTTTCTACTTTAGCAAAATATTCGTCATATCTAGCGGTAATAGTAGCTGGAGTCAAGTTAGCTGCTCAACGTAGACAACAGGGTAGAGAAGACAACTCTGCTCCGTGGAAAATGACCCGGGCAGATTTTCCAAATATCACTTCACAAGCGATTGCAGGAAATAGTAATAGACGTTCTATCGAAAGATTGTATGATTCTAGAAAAGAAACAGACTTAGCACTAAAGAGAAATCAAGTATCCACGGAAGAAGCTATTGCACTTCTTGTACGTGAAACTTTAGCTGACGCATTGTTCTGCATTTCAAACCCATCTGGTAATGCAATTACCCCGCCGGAACATCCTGGTCCTGGCGGCAATGGTACAGAAAGACCAAGCTGGGTAAATAAAGATGCGCTAATAAATCATTTTCCATTTAAGCACGTAACCACGGGATCAGATAAAGTAGAAAGAACTTATGTAAATGCATTAATATATCTCAAAAATTATATTGATTTAATTGATGCTATCGTAAATGTACAAAACCAATCATTGTCCCGTTCTCCAGACGTAGATCAGGCAACCATCAATATCCCACTTCGCATTACGTTATCAACTGCAAATGTACAGTTGTTTGATGCGATGGCAAATGCCGCTCGTGAAGTAATTCGAGAAAAAGTACTAACATTCTTTGATGAAAATAGAGAATACAAGACATTACTTAATCTTGGAAATGATAGACAATATGTAGCAGAATCGTGGCGTCTTGCCCCAACAATAAGTGGGTCTGTACAATTAAAGTTATTAACTCCACTTGACCAAACGGTTACGGTAGAAACGCGGGCATTTATTAGTAGAGAATTAGCAGAATCCGTTGTAGATATTGTAGATTTTGATGCGGGTCCAGCATTAGATAATACTCCATATTTACGTCCATTTAATATGGATTCTAGAAACTTTGTAGATAACAAGATGGCAGCTGCAAATGTTTCTCTTACTACGTTGGGACTTGCAACGGGGTCCGCTGGTACAATTATTAACGGCACTACGATTAGCTATGGCGACGATGTATTCCGACGGTGGTTTACCGGCGACTTTAAGTCATCTGAATTGAATATTGATTTTACTGATTATAACAATTTCATACATTTCGGTTCTGCATATAACAGACTTGACGCATTTAAGCAAAAGCTTTTAAAGATTGAGGAGCTAACTTCTGCTAGTATTTCATCAAGTGTATCAAGTAGTACTATCAGTTTGATGTTGAAGGCAAAGGAAAAAGAAAACATTATCAGAAACTTTGATGCTTATGAACAATTCCTTTACTACGCAAGTCAATCCATAGCATATTCAGCTAGTGCATATTATGTAAGCTCGGAAGTTGAATATAATGTTACTGGGTCGTGGCCAAAACAATCAGATGGAACGGTCCATAGCCCAAATAGTACCGTAGCTATAAATTGGCTAACGATGCAGCAAGGCATTGCTGAACGATATGATGACAATAATCCAAATTATTTAATAAAGAGTTTACCGAATCACATTCAAGAAGATGCGGAATCGGATGAATTCTTGATGTTTTTTGCGATGGTCGGTCACTTGATGGATAATATCAAGGTATACATTGACCAGTTCCATAATATCTATTCAACTAAGATAGACCCGTTGCAAGAACTAACGATGGACCAAGTGTATGAAGTGGCACAATCATTTGGTTTAAAGTTACCTAATGTGTATGCGCTTGAAAATCTACAAACATTCAATGCACAATTTACCGGTGAAACCGGTTCACGTGCATATGTAGCAGAAACGTGGAAGCGGTTCTTGCACAGTATGGTTTACTTCAATAAAACCAAGGGGTCACGTACATCATTTGATGCATTATTAAATACGTACGGGATTAGTTCACCCGTTCTACAAATTAAAGAAACTACATATCCCGTAGCAGGTAATTATATTAAGTCCGATGAACTAACGTATGGGCTACAATTTACCGCGTCGGTCGATAACTTCGTCAGAGTTCCGTTCGTTTCTTCTTCTATAACTGCGTCAACCCTACAACTACGATTTGTACCAAATAGAGTACAAAGCAGTTCTCTTGTTACGAGTGATACTTGGGCAATTGATTTAATTCCACATCCATCTGCGTCAAAAACAGAATATGGTAAAATTCACGTAGTAAGTGGGTCTGGAAGAACTATTATCGCAACCAGTAGTTATTTCCCATTGTTCAGTGATGACTACACAAACATTATGTTACGTAGTCAATCTGGAGATATTACCATCGTACAAACGGACGGTGACCAAATATTATTCCAAGAATCCGCATCAGTAAATCTTTCTTCGTTATGGAACAGTACCACATATGCTTATGTTGGTGGGTCTGGTTCTATTAAGCTTAGTGGTAAATTTGACGGTATTATAGATGAAATTAGAGTTTGGGGAGAAAATATCTCAGATGACGATTTTATCTCACAAGCATACGATCCGGGTTCGTATTACGGAAATAGTTATACTTCGTCATACGCAACATTATTTGTACACGTACCATTCAGTCAACCGCTATCATCAATCACTGCATCTGTAACTAACGAAAGTCCGTATCAAAATGTATCTATTGTATCTACATTACCTGCTACTGGATTTACAACCGCATCCTTCAAGAGAATTTCTCGTACGGTTAAGCAATTTACCCCAATTGTCGGTTCTACCTCATATACCAACAATAAGGTTGTTGTCGCGCCGGCACCAGTATTCAGTAAGCAATTTATTGATGAAAGTGGAAGTAAAGTACTTAGTTCAAAGGTCAGTATAAAACAAATTGAAGACAAGCAATATATTGGTGGACAAAATATAGTTGCATTTAATATCTCACCAGTAGATTTTATTAATCAAAATATTATGCGGTCGATGGGCGTGGTGGACGTTAACAACATCATCGGTAGTCCTCGCTACACCACGGGGTCTGTATACAGTAGCCTCGACATTTTACAACGGCAATATAAGAAATATTTTAATAAAACTGTAAATCCAAACGAATATACTAGATTCTTTAAGGATTTGGTACAAGGTCCGAGTGAATTGGCTGATGATATGGCGCCTGCCCGTGCTAAGTTGCTAGATGGAATAGTAATTGAATCATCTATCCTATCACGTAACAAGGATACATTAGTTCGCTCAACCAGAGTCGATGGTAGTAATACAAGAGACTTTGACGCATATGTGTCTGGGTCTGGTTCCAGTGCGGTTGGGGCATATGACTTCTCTGCAAACTTTGCAAAGTTTAGTTTATTACCATCTGCAAGTTCCTACACATTACCAATTGATGGGATATTGCCGGTAACTGATACGGTCAATGTGGTTGACAGTACGCTTTCGTCAAAGTTACCACCATTCCGAAAAGTAAAACAAGTTATCGGTAATTCAAACGTTACATCATCCTTATTAGACAATAATAGCTCGTTCAGTTCCATAGAAGCACTTACAATAGATACAAGTGTCGGAACTAATACACTTTCCGCTGGTTATGCTCGCAACCCATATCTTGGAATTGCATCACGGTTAGGCGGTGAAGATAATACACTTACACCATTCTACAACATTTCACCACGGTCAGACTTGACAGAAGTTGGAACAACCAGTTATTTTCATAAAGAAAGTGGAAAATATTATTACGATATTTATACACCATACAGACAATTATACACTGTTCGATTAGACACCAGAACCGATTCACCGATAGACAGAGTGTATGCAAAGGTAACATTACTTCCATCAAGTTCTATTGCATTAGAATATGGAAGAAATATCACCAAAATAGCACAGACTACATACGAATCGGGTTCTTCTGCTCAAGGAACAACTGGTGTAATTAAGATAGCCAATATATTCAGTCTTTATGGGGTATCGGGTGCGCCGGGATTGAGAGTCCGCATGTACGCCTCGGATGTAGATAGAGGTGCAGATATCTCACGTGATTTTACTACACTTCCGAGTGGAAGTTCTGGAGTTCTATTTGATGGTTTACTTGAAGAAATACCGGCTGTATTTCCGTATGTATTGATGCAAACTCAAGGGTCTAATATCTATTATACCATTAATAATCAAACCGGTGCATCAATAACGTCTGAAATTGAATTTGATTATTTTGCATACGAACCGGATAATCTATCACCAATGGGGTACCTCCCCCGCCATTACAAGTTCAGTAGAGACAATAATACTGCACTAAAGCGTAGAAATTATCTAGGATGTCGAGATACCAATAGTACGTTTGACAATAAGCCACCATTTAGTGTATCAATTTCTAGTGAATTTAATGTGGTGGTAAACACAAACACCACACAAACTACCTCTGGAGCCGGCGGTACCGTCCAGATTCCAGAACAAATGGACACCATTACGTTTGGCGGCGGTGGTCAGTTAGACGTAAAATAATTGACTTAAATTAAATTACTTTATACTTATAGTAGATGTACCTTACTCAGGAGATTAAGAAATATGGGATACCTAGATAAATCCACAATTACCGTGGACGCTATTTTAACCAATCGTGGACGGGAACTCTTGTCGCAAGGGACCGGCACGGGTAATTTCCAAATTACCAAGTTCGCAGTCGCAGACGACGAAGTGGATTACGGTCTTTATAATACCGCTCACCCACTAGGGTCAAACTATTACGGTGCAATTATTGAAAACATGCCCGTATTAGAGGCAACTCCTGATGAAACGCAAATCATGCGGTATAAGTTGGTAACGATTACTCAACCTGAATTATCGCAAACTGCAGGAACGCCAATCATTCCTCAAATTGAAATTCAAGGAACATCAATCCCAACAAGCGGTACACTTACTATCTATAGAACCGGTACATCGGGAACCACCAATATTACCGTTACACCTATTACTACATACACCTCTACTTCTCCTTCAAAAGCTGAGACTAGTTATACAATTCTTTTGGCAGATAGTTCATTAGCAGAAGTACAAATAGTAACACCGAATACAGGAATAGTTCCTGCAAATAGTAGAGGGTCAATCGTTGCCAATGGGCTATCATTTAAGATTAGTTCTAAAACAAAGACTGGATCAACCTCTGTTTCAATCTTTGGTGCAGAATCCGGTGCCGTATATAATTTTACGTTAACAATCGCATAATAGGAATATCACATGCCATATAGTATTTTTACAACCTTAGATACCGGCAGTGACATAACATCATTACGTAGTAATGAAGTAACTACGGGGATGTGGTCAGGAGACACGGGAAGTCTTTCAGCAATATACACTTCAAGTGTACAATTTGCAAATTCTGGTGAGTTTTATTATGACCTCTATAACGGGGTAGATACCACTGCGTCTGACATTCAATTCTCTGTAGCATACGGACACGTAAGTGGAGCGGGTTCTCCTCCGCTTACTTCATTAAATACATCAACATTGCCTACACAAGTTACGTACGCTCAGTATCGTAATATTTTGTTGAGTAAAGACGTTTCCTTATTCTCATTTAACGAAGTAGATTCGGAAGATATTTACGTCATCAACGTACAACGTTCACGTTTAAAGCAAGCAATTGACCCAGGCAACTGGCAATTAGGATTGTCGGGATCACGCGGCATCCGTACCTTTATTGACGATAGTGGTCTTGGAACCGCTGTTGTTGGAAACCTTGTTGCAAATAATGTGTACAATATTCGCTCTGGCACACTTGATGCGGGGATTGCAACGAGTGACAGTACAGTATATGGATTAGTATTCCCAGACTACGGTGTTATCGTACTACGTCCTTCCGTGGTCAGTTCGTCGGTTGGGTTTATTACTCCTTCAAACAACATTAGAACCTCTACCTCTCGCCCATTTGCGCCATATACGGGTAGTGGTATTACTACTTATCAGTACCAACACGAAGGTTTAGTTCGTTCAATTTCTTCTTCTATGGCAGCGGGCTCACCATTCATCGCACGTTCCGCAGAAAAGATTACATCAAATAACTACTTCATACGTTTGAAGAACGGAAACTATAACTACTCCAATAATCCAACATACTATAGTGGGTCAAATCCACAAACGCCACTCACACCGTTCCTTGATAATCCAATCACATATCCAACCACAATTGGACTATACAACGACGCAAATGAATTATTGGCAGTAGCAAAACTCAGTAGACCAATCCAAAAGAGTACAGATAAAGAAGCATTGATTCGCGTTCGCTTAGACTACTAAACCGCTTTTCGGGTGGACAATTATGACTCTTCCTGTTACTGCGTTTAAGTCTCTTGCTCCTACTGAGTACACTGTAACACCATTTCGAACATATGCCCAACATAGCTACACGCATGTTTCCGGGTCTACATCAAATTCTATTGATGTAAAAGTTCTATTTGGTAAGCAGTATGTAACTGGAAGCGGGTTACGTGTACAAAACGATGAGCATGAATTATATGATTCTATAGTTCAATCGTTTTACTCACCGATTCCATATACATCATATGGAATTCAATCTTCTTCGTACTCACCATCGGGGTCGGTGTTTGTAGTAAGTGCAACACAAGACCTTGTTGGAGAAGAAATAAAACCTGGTACATTTACTATTTCTATTGGTACATCGTCATCATATGATGATTCTACTGGAAATATATTTATATCACAGTCGGGTGTTGGATATAATATCGGCAGAATCTTTTACGATAAAGGTATAGCAGTTATTAAGCCACTCACCGGAGTCTCGGGTGAAATTACAAGTGGTGGAATGTGTATCGTCAGCGGAACCAACGTAAACATACAGTTCACATCCTCGGTAAAATTGTTTGAACATTCTGTTAAAGTTAAGCTAAACCCAACAGACTTTCTATACTCGGTATATAATCCATCTGCCACAAAAAAGATGATTACCGGGTCAACCGAAACACCGTTAGTATTGATGGCTTCTCAAAGTTTATATCCATATGTCACTTCAATCGGGTTATATAATCAAGATCATGAATTGGTGGCGGTAGCTAAACTGTCGAACCCAATCCAACGCACAGATTACAGCACGCAAACGTTTGTTGTTAAATTTGATACCTGAGGATTTTTATGTCATTACTAGACTTATACAACAATTGGAATTTTAAAAACGGAAATACTTTAGGTACCAATAAAACACCTAGAGAACAAACCGAAGGTAAAGTTGCGGTAGACTTTTTACCAAACACGTATCAATCAGAAGTTAGAAATCGTGACCCACACAACAAGACGGTTACACAAGCGGCAGCTGATGATGCAACTAATGGAACATTCAACACTACCTCGGCATTCAAATATTATAGTACTTTAATTAACAGTCCGTTAAAAACATTTAAGTCTAAAGTAGTACACTTATACAACGCACAAGGAACCGATTCTACTAAATACGCAACTTCAAACGAAATTAGAAACACACCAGGCGCATTATATAATACAAACAGTTAATGTTATAAGAGGTTACGATGAAACCACGTAGTGCAAAAAATAAAGGTAAGCGGTTACAAAACGCAGTACGAGATATGATTTTAGAAAACTTCACACAATTGGAACCAGATGATGTGGTTTCAACCTTGATGGGTGATAGTGGAACAGATATTAAGTTGTCACCTGCGGCGCGGAAGGTATTTCCCTACTCTCCAGAATGTAAGAACCAAGAAAAGATGAACATCTGGGCTTCTCTGGAACAAGCAGAAGGGAATACGAAAGAAGGAACGACTCCCGTTCTCTTCTTTAAGAGAAATAATACACCAGTGTACGCGGTTATTCCCGCAGAGCACTTCTTTCAACTGGTTAATAAAAAAGAAGTTGAATAAGAAAACTTGACAATTTATAGAAGAGAGGTTAGATTTCTATTATGAATCTAATCTCTCTTTTGTCGCAAATATTAGGTGATTTTAAACAGTTTGGAAATGGTGAGCACTATTTCCAATGTCCTTTTTGCCATAATCATAAGAGAAAATTCGCTGTCAATTTGTTAAAAAATGTTTTTCATTGTTGGCATTGTGGGGCTAAAGGACGTTCTTTAATAACACTATTTAAGAGACTGGATGTATCTCCTTCCCAAATGAAGGAGCTAAAGTCGCTTCTGTCCGATGACCAAGTACGGAACTATGTAGAAACAGCGGACGAAGTTACTGACCTTTATCTCCCGCCTGGTTTCAAGCCATTGTGGATTCCATCAAAAAATCTTCACTATAAGCACGCTGTTCGGTATATGAAGAACAGAGGAATTACGGGATACGATATTATCAGATATCAGATGGGATACACAGTTGATGGTCCGTATGCGAATCGTATTATTATCCCGTCGTACGATACAAATAACAAGCTAAATTATTTTATCGCCCGCAGTTTCTATGATGGCGGGATGAAATATAAGAACCCACCTGTCTCAAAAAATGTGGTGATGTTCGAGAATCAAATTAATTGGAAGATGCCGTTGGTGCTGTGTGAAGGTGTGTTCGATGCTATCGCCATTCGTCGAAACGCCGTGCCACTTTTGGGTAAGTTCGTACCTAAAAAGCTATTGAAGCAAATGGTGAAGAACAAAGTCAAAGATGTCTATGTCGTACTGGATGATGATGCATTAAACGATGCACGTGAAATCGAACAAACGTTAAATACATATGAGATGAATGTAAGGCTGGTAAACCTTGACAAGAAAGACCCTTCGGAGTTAGGTTTCAAGGATACGTGGGAATGCATCGAACGTGGGTCTGCAACAACATTTAAAGACTATATTGGTGGCAGGTTACAGAATATATGAGAATTGACGTACCATTTAAGAAGTTACGAACAATCGCACATACCGCAGATATTCACATCCGTCTTTTCAAGCGTCACGAAGAATATCGGGAAGCATTTAATACATTCTACCAGCAACTCCGTCAGACAGATTTAACTGACGGGGTTATCCTTGTTGCTGGTGATATACTTCATGCTAAGACGGATATGAGTCCAGAGATGGTGGAACTCGCGTCAGAATTTCTCCGTAATCTTGCGGACATTGCTCCAACTTTCATCATCGCAGGCAATCACGACCTCAATCTGTCCAATATGAATCGGTTGGATAGTTTGACGCCGATTATTAAGAATCTGAACCATCCGAATCTCCATTACTTCAAACACTCCGATATCTACCAAGTTGCTGACGTAGATTTCGCAGTATTTTCTATATTAGATGACCGTGACCAATGGCCGGTTGTCGAAGATTGTCGTAAGAATGTACGAAAGATTGCATTATACCACGGACCAGTTCACGGCGCACAAACCGATGTCAAGTACGTCATCACCAATCGTCACGTAGATGTGACCACATTCGAGGGATATGACGCCGTACTTCTTGGTGATATTCACAAGTATCAAGTATTGCAGGAAAGTAATCCCGTCATCGTGTACTCATCGTCGCTTATCCAACAGAACCACGGAGAAACGGTTACTGGTCACGGCTGGTGTCTCTGGAATGTTGAAGAGTGTACACACGTATTTAAGGAACTTCCGAACGCATATGGATATTACACACTGGAGTTAGTCGAAGGTAAGATTAACTTTCCAATCGATATGCCGAAGAATGTCCGACTTCGGTTGTTCACGGGAAACGCTGATACATCACTCATTAAGAAAACGACAGCGGCACTTCGGAAGCGTTACAATGTGATTGAATTGAGCATCAACAAGAATCGGTTCAATAATTCATCCCCGTCGTATCGTAAAGGAACGCATATCACGACCGATGTAACTAATGTGAACACGCAGAATTCGTTGATTCAAGATTGGATTGAACGGAATCACGAAACCGTTGATGATGAATTGATGAAAAAGGTTGTATCCGTCAACAATAAGTTGAACGCCCAAATAAGTCATGAGGACCACTCACGAAATATCCATTGGCGTCCGTTGAAGTTCACGTTCTCCAATATGTTCTCGTATGGTGAGAATAACGAGATTGATTTTGAGAATATGCATGGGATTCACGGTATCTTTGCTCAGAATGCATCTGGGAAGAGTTCATCGATGGATGCTCTTATCTTCTGTCTCTACGACAAGACTCCTCGTGCGTTCCGCGGTGACCATATTATGAACAATCGGAAAGATACGTTTGAATGTGAGTTGAAGTTTGAGATTGACCAAGAAACTTATTTCATCCGTCGAACAGGTACACGGAAAAAGACAGGCGATGTCAAGGTGGACGTTTCGTTCTGGAAGGAACATTCTGATGGAACGCATACTTCGTTGAACGGTGAAGACCGCCGGGATACAAACGCCAATATCCGTAACTATGTAGGCAGTTATGAGGACTTCGTATTGACCACGTTGAGTAGTCAGACGGCAAACGCCCTATTCATTGACAAGTCACATTCGGAACGGAAGGACTTACTTATCCAATTTATGGGATTGAATATCTTTGATAAGTTATTTGATACCGCAAACGAGGAGAGTAAGGAAATCTCTGGTGCACTCAAAAAGTTTAAGAAGATTGATTTCGACCAAACCCTATCGGATACCCAAACCAAGTTAGAAAATGCAAAGGTACAACACGAAATGGTAGAAACTACTATCACGGAAATCAAGGGCGAACGTGAGGTGTTAGATGGGAAACTTCGTGATTGGCAGACCCAAAAGAAACCCGTCCCGAATATTGAACTAAATTTGGATAAACTGCAACAGAAGTTGGTTGAGACTAATAAATTAATTACGCAACATACCGAAAGTAGAGCTGACGCCGAAACCAGACTCCAAGAACTTCACTCAACGATTACCGAAAAGACGCAGCAGGTTGTGGATGCGAACGTCCCAGAACTTCGTCAATCGGTAGAAGAATATAACAGATTGTCTGCTTTATTCAATAAGGGGACTGCCGCATTAAAGCTGACTACATCAAAGGTAACGGAGAAGGAAAAGTTCAAGACCAAGTTGGAAAGTTACAAGTATAATCCAGATTGTAATGTCTGCGTAGAAAACAACAAGTCTATCATTGAAGATATGGAGTCTGTCACTCACGAACTTGTTGACTTGTATGAACTTCAGACTAAACAAGAAGATGCAGTAAACGAAATCAAACAGCAGATGGAACCGTTGGTCGATAAGGTTAATCTCTGTGCATACTACGAGAAGATACAGAGTGAAGTCCAACAACTCCAGAAGAAGGCAAGTGGATTAGAACTGGATATTCAGAAGTTGATTACCAGTATTGAAAAGTGTGACCGTAATCGGGAACAGATTGAGAAGGACATTGAATTACATAAGGTGAACGAAGAAAACATCAAGCACAACAAGACGGTTGACGAACATATCAGTCACGTTGAATACGATATTAGTGTCAACAAAAAGACGATGGACAAGTTGGAGAAGCAACTTCGGGAACTTCACGGTGAAATTAAGGTATTAGAGGCTACTAAAACTGATATCCTTAACCAAATCAAGGAAGCAGAAGAACTTGAAGATACTTACGAAGCCTACAAGTATTATATGGAAGCCGTGGGTCGTGACGGGGTACCATACGAACTGATGTCACGGGCAATCCCGGCGATTGAGTCTGAAATAAATAATATTTTAACACAGATTGTCGAGTTCACCATTTCTCTCGAAGTGGATGGGAAGAACATTCTTGGGAAGCTTAACTACGACCACGAACGTATTTGGCCGTTGGAAAACTCGTCGGGTATGGAACGATTCATCAGCAGTCTCGCCATTCGGGTGGCTCTGTTAAACGCATCCAATCTCCCAAAACCGAACTTTATGATTATTGACGAAGGATTGGGAACACTTGACCCAGAAAACCTCAGTGCGATGGGAACAATGATGGGTATCCTAAAGTCACAATTCGATTTCCTTATCCTCATCAGTCACTTGGATACCGCTCGGGATATGGTGGATAAGGTAATTGAAATCAAACGGGAGGACGGTTTCTCGTATATTAATGTCTAAATATACTATTTATATTGAGACTCTAGCCAGAAACCTATGCCAAAGACTAGAAAGACGTTACAATTAAAAAACTTAGCAAAATACGATGTGTTGGTTGAAGATAGGTCAGCCACCTCATCGTATTTTCAAGTAAACCTACCGCAGACTTTTAGTGGTGGTAGAAATTCGTTTTTATTAGCGGGTTCTCCATTTCTAAAAGCTGGGTCTAGTATTCAAATAGAAATTTTGGATGCGAAAGGACAAACTATATTTCAGAACCCAGTTCAAAAGTATATACAAGGCAATTCCAGATTGATATCTGTAGAAATTACAGAAAAAACAGCTCCTGGATTTGCTACAGTTATTATTATGGGAATAGCCTCTAAGTTGACAACCGGAGAAGCTATACCTTCTAACTGGGAAAAGTCGTATAATGTTCGCTGGTCAACTAGAATTTTGGTTGAACCCAACGCGAGAAACACTTCCCCACTTGTATTTTTAAATACACCAGTTGTGTTTTCGGAAGAAAAGAGGTTGTATAGTGTGGCAACCTCGTCGTATGTATCCGCGAGTACGCAGTTCACGGCAAGCTTAACTCCGGTAAAATATTCTAGTTTTCAAATTGGTTATTTGATTAAGGCAGAAGCACCTACGTCATTTTCCGCAGACTATATTGGGGGGTACATCACGGGGTCATTGTTGATAAACGGGGTAAGCGCAAGCTTGTATGTACCCATCAATGAAATTTTAAACGATACGACGGCGTTTAGTACAGGTGAACTTATCAAAACCTCAAACGGTGAAGTTATAGAATCACTATATTTGACAAGTGGTAGCTACTCATCATCAATATTAGGAGCATCGGCGGAAGTGTCATCGTCTGCCAATTTGGTATATAGTAAACTAAGTACCACCGAAGTGAACATACCAATTTCATACGCCAAGCTAAGAATTATTAATCTTAATACGGTTAGTGGCGAACCATTCAAGTTTAAAGTATCAAGTAGAGTTTCAACGAACATATCCGATTATAAATTCGTTGCAGATACTCCAGTAACTACTAATGATTTATTAGTAACCAGTTCGATTCGTGGTGATTTATCTATCGGAGACTTTTATACAACACCAACGGCATCAGAAAACTGGTATGCGGATTCGCTACTATCCAGTAGTAATCCGATATACACAGTGTCGGGGTCAGAACCGTATTATAATTCATCACTTACGTCTACACCTTTCACACTATCTGTAACGGATGATGTGTTACTACGGTCAATTCGGGCAGATGTTCCAACATATAATGACCAAGTATTTTCCGGAAGTGTGTCTGCTAGCGGATATTTTATTGGAAATAAAGAATCTATTACATTATTCCCAACAACAGAATATACTCTCCAACTTGATGCATTTTACAAAAATTATTCAGGATCAGTAAATTTAACTGGTGTAGACCCGAAGATAGATATTTATATGGTAGGAGTTAATAACACACTGGTTATTGATAATAATCCACTAGGACAAAAAATAGGTACATTATCTGTAGTAACTGGAGCGGCGTCTCAACGATTCCAACAAAAACAATTTAACTTCACGCCGGCTATTTCCATAGGAAGTTCGGTTGGTATTCGGTTTGTAGTAAGTAATGGATTTTGGTATTTGTCTAATATTTCATTAAAACCAGCCTCAGATAAGTTATTTTCTCCAGATGAAGCACAAGTATTAGTACCAAATACTGAATATTTTAATGAGTTATTAGAGCATAAAGTAGAATTCTTTGATATTAACAATAATTCAACAGATGTCGCTGTTTCTTCGATACCAACTTTCTTTACTGGTTCGAATATCGACTTGGGTACTCTTCCATGAAATCAGCAATAGATATTTTATTTGAACAAGCTCAATCTGAACAGTTTCATATAAACGAGTTCAATCGGATGCTTCATGCGTTAGATGAAAAGAAACGAAAGAAGTGTACCATCTATCCGACTGATTCTGGAAATCAAATACGTAAAAAGTGTAAGCAAGCCAAGGTGTGGGGATTACACTACGCTCCGGTTTGGGATAAGTATATGAAGGACAACCCGCCTGCAGAAATTCCAACAAGTACAGATGGTGGAGTAGACGCAGGGGATGCTGGAGACGCCGGAGATGCAGCAGGCGGAGACGGAGCCGGAGTTGGTGAAATGAAAGGTCTAGCTGGGTCAAAATTCACATATCCGATGTCAAGCGGTCCAGACGATGACTATCAACTTAAACCAAAAAACGAAGCAGATTCCAGCACAGAACGTGTTCGTCGGTATTATCGCCGTCATCCAGAAAAAGTTCGTGCATATCTAAAAAAGACACAAGATGATCGTGTTGCTCGTAATCGTGACAGACGTAAGGCAGTTAAAAAACACGGCAAAGCTAAGATGAAAAATCACGATGTGCATCATCCAAACGGTGCACAAAATGGTAATTGGAAATTAGCAAAGAAAGACCACGGCCGGGATAAGAAGAACGAAAATATTGAATACGTCTATCTGTCAGAATTAGCAGAGGGGCTTGTACCAAATGGTAGTTGGACACTCATTTACGAAGGTGGTGCCGCAGGACATATGGCGCACCCATACGAAGATGATTCACTTTCATTTACAGACGTAAAAGATATGGTTACCCGTGGATTGGTTGGTGATTTGGGAGCAGAAGAACCCGTCACTGAAAAACTTGACGGTCAAAATATTATGTTCACCGTGCGCGACGGTCGTGTTTATTTCGCTCGTAATAAGGGACAAGTCAAGAACAAAGGTAAGAACGCATTAGATACCGCCGGCATTCGTCAAATGTTTGCTGGCCGTGGGGATATTGAAAAGGCATTTACTGGGGCAGCAGAAGATTTACAAAGTGCAATTGATGCACTCCCAGAAGATGAACGAAGTAAGATGTTTGCCGACGGGTCGAAGTTTATGAACGTTGAAATCGTTTTTCCAGACACTAAAAATGTTATCCCGTATGACAAGTCAGTATTGGTGTTTCACGGAACCGTTGAATATGACGACGAAGGTAACGAACTCAAGCGGTCAGTCGAAGATGGCCGTGAATTATCTGACCAACTTACTAAGGTTAATGCGCAAAAGCAAAAAACATTTGGTATCTCTGGTCCAAAGACAATCAGTTTCAGCGATGCACAGACAGTAGAAAATAAAAATGCATTGAAGAAAATCGGTGCACGCATTTCTCAATTACAGAAAGAATATGGATTGGACGATAAGTCCACTATTGAAGATTATAAGACAAAGTGGTGGGAAGATAAACTTATTCAAATTTCCCAAGAAACTGGTTTGGAATTTACTAAACAAGAATTTGAAGGCATGACTCGTCGCTGGGCATTGGGTGATAAGAAGTTCAAAGTCTCCGACATTGAAGACCCAGAAAAGAAAAAGTGGTTCCGTCAATTTGAAGGAAGTGAATTAAAAGCCGCACAACGTGAAGCAGTACGTCCGCTGGAAAGTGTATTCTTGCAAGTGGGTGCTATGTCACTTAAGCGGGTTACTGATTTCTTATCAGCAAATAATCCAGAACTTGCGAAGAAGTTGAAGGCAGAAGTGTTGGATACAATTAAACAAATTCAGCAAACGGGTGATGCAAACAAATTAGCTGCGTTACAAATTCAATTGGAACGCTTGCAAGATATCGGAATGGATAATATTGTTCCAACCGAAGGTATGGTCTTTATGTACAAGGGTAAGCCATACAAGTTCACCGGAACATTCGCTCCAGTAAATCAAATTTTAGGTACGTTAAAGTTTGATAAGGGCGAAGCAAAGTTAGTTGATGAACCAAAAGAAACACCAAAAACAGAACCAACCACAAAACCAGCTCAAGGTGAACAACGTACTGTCGCTATCTTTACCGGACGTTTCCAACCATTCCACGCTGGTCACTATAGTATCTACAAGTCAATGGTGGATAAGTTTGGTAAGGAAAACGTATACATCGCAACAAGTGACAAGACCGAAGCTGGGAAGTCTCCATTCAGATTCAACGATAAGAAGCAGATTATGACCCAGATGTTTGATATTCCAGAAGATATGGTGGTTCAAGTCAAGAATCCATACGCACCAAAAGAAATTCTTGAAAAATTACCACCAGAAACCGTATACGTTACTGCCGTCAGTCAAAAGGACGCGGAACGTTTAGGTGGGAAGTATTTCCAACCATACGATGAAAAGGGTCCAAAGAAAGGATTTGCTGACCAAGGATATTTTATGGTCGCTCCAGAATTGAAGGTTGATATTGATGGGAAGAATATTAGTGGAACACAACTTCGAGCAATTTTTGGTAATCCAAATATCACCGATGAGGTCAAGCAAGAAATCTTCGCAAAGGTATACGGTAAGTTTGACCAAGATATCTTTGATAAGGTTGTAAAAACCACAACTAAATCAGAAGAAGAATTAAAAATTACCAACAAGTTTACAGAACCAACAAAAGGAAAAGTAATGCCGGTAACTCCAGCACAAAAGCAACCAAAGGCCAAGCCAAATGTAGATACTAATACAAGTAATGACGCATCTCAATACCAACCAGGCGAAACGTGGCAAACCGCCGGTGGTAACTTTGGCGGTAAAAATAAGAAGGGTCAAATTAAGTACTTCGGTACAGAAGACAAGGCACAGATATTCGCAACCAAGTGAGGTTATATGTTTAAAAATGAAGAAGCATTAAATGATGTTCGTAGAAAAGTTGCAGAAAAAATGAAGAAGGATGGTGACAAGTTAATATTTGGATGGCGAGGAGAGCCAGAACCCACCAGAAAGGAAGGTGATGAGTGGGTAGATGTTAATGGAAAGAAATGGACAATCAAGGGTGGTATCCGCCAATCCGTTACAAAGTTGGATTCTGCAAAGACTCCCTATTGGTGTCCAAAGTGCAGTAAGCCAATGAATCATAGATTTGATATTAAATTTTGGAGAATCCGTGGTCATTGCTTTGATTGTAACATTAAAGCTGAAACGGAACTTCGTCGTCAAGGAAAATGGCAAGAATTTGAACACAAGACATTACTGAGAAATTACATAGCTAAACTCAGAGACACTATTGCAGAACTTCAAGACTATCACGATACCGTCACCAAACCAGAATTCGTGAACGCTGACGAAACAAAAATTTTGATGATTGAAAAGTGGGACGTTGATATTGAAAAAGTAAAGTCTGACCTTCGGGCAGATATTGCGAATTTGCAAAAAATGTTAGATGATACAATTACAGAATTTGGTACTGGAGAAGATAATGAAACGGAAAACGAAGTCGTTACTGGAACGGACGAAGTTAATAGCTGAAACTATCACGGCGGTACTACCACTCGCTAAAATTGCATTAGTAGCGGCCGGTGTATTGTCATTAGTAATGATGTTCAAGGTCAATAAGACCGAAGATGAAATGGACAAATATATTGCCGAATACAAGGTATTTCAAGCAAAGGCTGAACAAGCGACAGAACTAGCCGATAGTTTGTCACAAGAAATTGTTATTGCCGACAATGAGTCCCGAGCAGCTGAAGGTCGTGCCAAAGTATTAAGTCGTCAAGTCAGTGTACTACAGAACGAAACATTAAGTATGGAAGAACGGGCGGAAGTGATGAAAGAAACATTACTTGACACGTTAGAATTAGCTCGTCAAATCTTACCACTTAAAGATTCTATTATCGCAAAACAAAAAGAAACCATTGCCACACAAGGTACTCAAGTAACAGAACTTGAAAGTGCATTACAAAGTAAGGATAATGCCTTACGTATGGCGATGATGCGGGGTGATAGTCTCCAAGCAGTTATCAATCTTATCCCACCTGCCCCAAAGAATCCTAACCGTATGTTTGGAATCAAGTTACCAAGTCGAAAGGCATCCTTTGCGGTTGGATTAGCAATGGGTATCGGAGCAGGAGTCCTTGTAATCAAGTAGAGGTTTTATGAACGCGACAGCACAACAGTTACGTGAAAAAATTAAAGAAGAATTTAAGAAATGTGCAGTAGACCCCGCATACTTCTTATCACGATACTCATACATTCAACACCCGATTCGTGGTCGGGTGTTGTTTGATTTATACAAATATCAAGAAAACGCATTAACTGACTTTGAACAGAATGATTATAATATCGTTCTCAAAGGTCGTCAGATTGGTATTTCCACGTTAGTCGCGGGATACTCTCTGTGGTTAATGTTATTTCACAAAGATAAAAATATCCTCGTTATCGCAACCAAACAAGAAACCGCAAAGAACTTGGTCACTAAGGTAAAGTTCATGCATCAAAATCTTCCAGTTTGGTTACGGGGACAGGTCACGACAGATAATAAACTTTCTTTACAATTCTCCAACGGGTCACAGATTAAGGCAGTTGCGTCAAGTCCAGATGCAGGTCGTTCTGAAGCACTTTCTCTGTTGATTCTGGACGAATGTGCGTTCATCGATGACGCAGATATCATCTGGACCGCAGCATCCAGTACGTTATCTACGGGTGGTAAAGCAATCCTATTATCCACTCCAAACGGCGTTGGTAACTTCTTCCATAAGATGTGGCAGCAAGCAGAGGCCAAGACCAACGGATTTAATACTATATTATTAGATTGGAGAGTTCATCCAGAACGTGACCAAGCATGGCGTGACCGTCAGACAGAATTGATGGGCGAAATGCAATCGGCACAAGAACACGATGCATCATTCATTTTTTCTGGTAATACTGTAGTCCCGCCGGAAATCCTTGAATTCTATAAAAAGACGTATGTTCAAGAGCCGATGGAAAAGACAGGATTTGATGGGAACTTCTGGATTTGGGAATATCCACATCCATCTAAGTCATATATTGTCGCTGCTGACGTTTCCCGTGGAGATGGAGAGGACTATTCAACCTTTCACGTAATTGATGTCGAGTCATCCACCCAAGTTGCGGAATACAAGGGGAAGATTGAAACGAAGGCATTCGGAAATATGTTGGTGTCTATTGCGACCCAATATAATGACGCTCTTCTCATCCCCGACAATAGTAGTATCGGATGGAACGCCATCCAACAGATTATCGACCGTGGGTACAAAAATCTCTTTTATATGTCCAGAGATTTACAATATGTGGACGTAGAACATCAAATATCTGGAAAATATTATAAAGAAGAAAAGGGTATGGTACCTGGATTTATGATTTCACAAAGGACTCGTCCATTGATTATCGCCAGATTGAAGGAATATATGTTGGAAACCTCATTCACCATTCGGTCCCCACGCATGATTGCAGAACTGGAAACGTTTATTTGGAAGAATGGTCGGCCGGAAGCGTTATCTGGATACAATGACGACTTGGTGTTGGCCCTTTGTATTGGACTGTGGGTACGTGATACTGCCCTCAGATTACGTCAAGAAGGGATAGAGTTGACCAAAATAGCGATTGATAAAGCAAAATATCAACTCGGAACCATGGTGTATAGTTCCAATAATATGAACCAGAATCCGTATGAGATGCAAATTGGTCAAGAAAAGGAAAATTTACGGTGGTTACTATAATTGTCTTATACTTATATAGTAGTGTCATTTTATACAATATTTTTCGAGAATTCCTATGAAGGCAGAAGATATTCGTCGTATAATTCGTGAAGAATTAGAAGCAGCAATCAAATCACGAATGGAAAAAGAAGAAATCTGTGAAGGTGAGGGATGTTTAGACGAAAAGTCCGTCCCACAACCGTATAATCGTAAGACTGCTCGTAAAATGAGTAAGTCTCAAGTTGACCTTCGTAAGAAGATTGGTCAAGCTATGATGCGTGACGAAAAGAAAGTCAGTAAGTTCAGAAAGAAGTATGGTGATGAATGGAAAGATTATCTTTGGGCAGCAGCATCCTCGGCCGCATTCAGACAAAGTGGTTCTACGAAGAGCGACGACAAACGGAAGTAATAATGCAATATAAGTTATTTTTTAATTTTGAGCAATATAAGCATTCACATAAGCGTCACGATCCACCTGGGTCAGAAGATGCGGATGTAAACAATGATGGTAAGATTGATAAAAATGACAAGTATATAATGGCAAAACGAAGACTGTATAAGCAATATCAATCGGCACAAAAGAGTAACAAAGAAACAGACTTTTCTACACCGAAGTTGGAGACTGATATGATTAGATTAATGGGGCTTGTTGAAGTACCGTCCATAACACCACTTAAAGAAGAATCACACGAAGAACCAACACCAGCTCCAACTGCAGCTGTTGATAAAAAGTCGTTGGTTGGAATGAAATTAAAGAAGCTCAAGGGAATGCAAATGACCCCAGACCAAGAAAAGAAGGTTGATGAGCTTTTGGTTCAAATGGAAGAATTAACTGCTGGTCAGAAGAAACTTGACGTTGATGGAGACGGCAAGATTGAAGGTGATGACTTAGCAAAACTTCGTGCTGGTAAGAAAGCTGATGAAGCAGTTGGGGAAGATCATGAAGTATCAATGGGAATTAAGACCCTCGACTCTATCATCAAACACGCAACTGAATTAAAGGGTAAGCTTGGAATGGAAGAAAAGGACATTCCAGCATGGATTCAAGACCATATCGCTGTTGCTGAAAACAATCTTGACCAAGCAAATACTGGATATCACGAATACGGCGAAGAAGAAAAGACCGACGCCCCAGTAGACCAAGATATGGCAGCAATGAAGGAAGAAGTCAGTGAAGCAGCTCCAGAAGGTTGGGAAAAAACTGTTCTCGCTATGAAGAAGCATAAGGAAATTGATAATCCTTGGGCACTTGCACATTGGATGAAGAAGAAAGGATATCACTCACAAAAAAAGGAAGAATAATGGAATCCGTCGCAAAATTCATTTCAGTGCTTCTCGCTAGCCGGGAACAAGCACATATCTTCCATCTTCAAACCCAATCATATGCCCAACATAAGGCATTACAAGGGTATTATGAAGATATCGTGGACTTAATTGACACTTATGTAGAATCATATCAAGGTCGGTATGGTATTTTGAAGGGATATAAGCCAACTACCCAAATCTTTGAAGATGATTCAACCCTTCGATATTTCGCAGGTTTATTGTCATATGTGGATAACGCTCGTAAAGATTTACCACAAGACGGTGAACTTAATAATACGATTGATGAAATTTCAGGATTAATCTCCAGTACACATTACAAGCTTAAATTCTTAAAGTAAAAATGAGATACAGAGACTTTTTTCCAGAAGGATATTCCGATGGGGCGGTATTCAACCAAACCAAAGGAGATTTTGGTCAAGAACAACCAGAAGAAATGCCTTCCACTGACCCAAAAGATTTAGCAATCCGTACCGCACGTATCAGTGATATCTTAGAACGAAATATCCCAACTAGCCCAGACAAGTGGGCAAAGGCAAAGGCAGCAGCACGTTCTAAGTTCAAGGTGTACCCGTCTGCATACGCTAATCTCTGGGCAGCAAAAAAGTATAAGAGTATGGGTGGTGGGTGGAAGAAAGGAAAGAAATGATTAAGTTAATGGATATCTTACTTGAAGAAGAACAACCTCATCAAAAAGAGATGATTGACGGGGTTGTTGATATGCTTAATCAAGTAAAAGATATCGATAATAGAAAAGAAATGGCACTGGATAGATTAAAGGACTTTAAACAAAGTAAAATTGAAGTCAATCCAAAAGAGTTTATGGCAAGAGTTGGGTTAGATTCCATAGATGAAAAGTGGACAAAGAAATATAAGAAGTCTATCGATTGCAGTAATCCAAAAGGTTTTAGTCAACGAGCACATTGTGCTGGTCGCAAAAAGAGAAAAAGTGGCGGCATAACTAAATCAAAACCAGTATGACACGACTTTCCGACTTATTAGTTGAAGTATCTATTGACCTTGACGAAAAGTATAAAACCAAGGGAAGTCTTGGTAAGTGGCTTCGTCAAAAGTGGGTAGACATTTCTCGTAAAGACCCCAAGACCGGCAAGCATCCACCGTGTGGAGCTTCTGCTGGTAAGGGAGAACGTGGTCCATCTGGTTCACGTAAATATCCAAAGTGTCGTCCAGCACGTTCTGCCGCAGCAATGAGTAAAGGTGAAAAGCGGTCAGCAGTCACTCGTAAACGTAAAGCAGGAAATCCAGGTGGGAAACCAACAATGGTATCCACGTTTAAGAAGGAAGAAGAATAATGGAAAATATTACTGAAGCCTGTTGGGAAGGATATAAGCAAGTTGGGATGAAAGACAAAAGTGGCAAAATGGTCCCAAACTGCGTTCCTATTAATGAAGACGATATTATTGAAGATTATTGTCCACGGTGCTTGGCAATGCAAATTTTACGGTCGGCTACAGACCCTCTTGAAGAGGCCGAATACCACGGTCGTAAAGTTCCTCTTGGAAAACCAATGCGTGGTGACGTTAAGAAGTTCAAAGTATTCGTAAAAGACCCAAGCACTGGTAACGTTAAGAAGGTCAACTTTGGTGACAAGACGATGAGAATTAAGAAGTCTAATCCAGCTCGTCGTAAGTCATTCCGTGCAAGACACAACTGCGCAAATCCAGGTCCACGTACTAAGGCAAGATACTGGTCTTGCCGGAAGTGGTAATATGAAAGAAAAAGTCTCACGGAAGATTTCCGACGCTGTATTAAAGAAAATGGGTTATACATTCGACCCTAAAGAATTCCATATGGGAATGAATGTAGAAATGGAACACAAAGATGTTACGAATGGAAACGTGGTAATGACGGCAAAAATTGCCGCGGCCCACTTGACAGAGAACCCAAAATATTATACATTACTTAAGAAGTATGTGGAGAAATAAAATGAGTACAAAGTTAAAGGACTTATTGTCAGAAAACGTAGAAAATCGCGTTAGTTTAACGCGGATTGAAGCTATTTTAGAAGATTTGGCACCACAATTAAGTGAAGCCGAACAAAACAAATTGGCTGGCGCCTATGTTGAATTAAAGACATTAGCAACAGCACTAAACGAAACTCCATATACTATCTTCAATCACGACCACTGGAAGTTATTAAAGATGGTATTGGTAGGCAAGGTCGCTGAATTACGACTTGTTCTTGAAGATATCGCAGAAGATAATAAAGAAATCGACTTCTTCCCAATTATGAAGGCGGTCGATTTAATTCTTACTTACTAAGTGAGGGGTTATGGCAGATACTAGTGTGTTTGGTCGCCTACGGAAACTGTTTTCAACAAATACAGTTGTCCGTAATGTAGGCGGTAAAAGATTAAAAGTCGCTGACACCGACAATATCCAGTCGTTTATCAATAGACGCGGTATTGATAGATACCACCGCGTCTATTCATCAATGACGGGAGGATATGGTGCAGCTGGTGGTCGTTACGAATCGTCAGCAGCATTCCAAGGGTCACGCCTTCAATTGTTCCGTGACTATGATATGATGGATAATGACCCTATCATTTCATCGGTTATGGACATTTACGCCGACGAATCAACTGTAAAAGATGAATTCGGACAAGTACTTAGTATCCGTTCAAAAAACCAACAAATTCAAGATATTCTCCATAACTTATTCTATGA
>Ga0129336_10000019_pt1 | contig 64875 bp, 61 predicted proteins | sample CPB6_02_DNA_FD_96878 | JGI IMG/M metagenome (GOLD analysis project Ga0129336, IMG submission 96878) | Freshwater to marine salinity gradient microbial communities from Chesapeake Bay, USA - CPBay_Sum_0.6_0.2_DNA | ecosystem: Environmental > Aquatic > Marine > Coastal | place: USA: Chesapeake...
AAGACTTATCTAAAGCAGTTTGGTCCACACCTAGCATTAGGTAGTGCAGACACAAATGGTGGGACAACTGGCGAAGAGGCTTACAAACTTTATTCTGTCAATAAAAACGAAGACGTTTATTGTCAAGGATTGGGGGCAAATGGAACTGCTAGAATACATAATGATAAGACATTAGAAGTTGATGCTGGAATTCTAAATGAAGACGGGCAAATGGATATGATATTCGTTTGTCATAATGGTCATTATCAAGTATCTGCAGAAAATGGAACAATCGTTTTAAAAGGAAAAAATATTATCCTTGATGCTGATGAATCAATTGCAATAAAAGCAGGGGATGCAGTAAGTATCAGTTGCAAATCTTTTGGTGCCAAAGCAACAACATGTAAAAGTTCTTTTGGAAGTGGAACATGGCAAAGTAATACTCCATTGGCACCAGGGGGAGCAGGAAACTTCTTTACTGGTAATGCATTTAAGGGTTCCAGAGTTTCTAAAGCTGGATTGCTGGGCAAGTAAAAACACTTTACCAACTGGCACAGCACCTTGCGGGGTTCTGGTTGCCGTGCTATAATATGTGAGTAATCGAGACAAGCAACCCAATGAACAACGCTGAAACTCTACTGGGCGTAGTTGTCGATGTATGCACTCGTTCTTTTCTCCTTGTAAGTGATCAAGGCAACGATAAGAAAGTGTATTGTGATAGTGTTGAGGAGTTCACCAATGTCCTGAACTTCGTAAACTCTCAACTGCCCGAAGATCAAATTGAGTATGCAGATCTTGCTATATCCAAAAAGTAATTTTTGGATAATGGAAGTGTAGCTCAATTGGCAGAGCGAGAAGCTTATACCTTCTGTATGCACCAGATTAGTGCGCGGTTGGGGGTTCGACTCCCTCCACTTCCATTGCTCCTTTAGCAATCTGGTGAATGCACCGAACTCATAATTCGGCTAAGGTGGGTTCGATCCCCTCAAGGAGCACCTCGGGACGGTGGCGGAATAGGTAGACGCACCAGACTTAAAATCTGTTGGGCAATTGCCCGTGGGGGTTCGATTCCCCCTCGTCCTATAAAATAAATAATCGATATGGGAGTTATCCTATGTCTTTTAAATATAAAATCACTCATGCATACTGTTGGTACAACAATGGAAGCATGATAGTAAAGATGTATTTTATCAATGAAATACCCTTTACTTTTGACGAACTACCAGATGGGCATTTGTATGATCACGAACTATGCAGGTTAGCAGATCAGCAAAGAACGTTCGAAGTAGAAGACTTGTATAGAAATTCTTTTTATTTAATTGATGAAGAAGCCCACCCATGCCTTTTTCCAGTAGAATTGGAAAACCCTGAATGTTTGCCAGAATGCAATGAACCTTTGGAAGAACTATAAACAAATACTATTCGAAACTTTCCCAGACTTGACGCTAGATCATGTGTGGTGCAAATGGGAAGACAAATTAAATCTGGATGCAAAGATCTACAAAGGAAAGTATTTCTTAAAATCCAGAGAAGCGGAGATTTATAACGATAAGTCTTGTATCTACAATAATATCATATATCCAAAAACAGGTTCCAATTTACCATGCTTTGGTATGGACTTGATGGGATTTTTTGATAAGAAAGTTATTATTGTTTTTGATTTTCAACATCCTGTAGAAAACTACTTATTCACTACGGATAAACTACCTAAGACTGAGGGAGACTTTAGATTCTTTCAAAAGGGAAATCATTTCTCCGATCACATTTACGTTGCTAAATGTACAATGTCTGAAGTAGATAATTATGTGCATGTCTTTAAGAAATACTTGGAAGTATATAAAGATATGGTAGAATCTGCTGAACCATCTGGAGAAGACACAAAGTATTATAGTGATTTTGATAATTACATGACAAATCTTGATCCTGTTGGTGGTTATTTAAAGAGTAATTTTGGTGAGGAAAAGTCAGAATCATTTGTCAAAGACTTTCTTTTCTGCTATAATAAATAATGTGCTGGCGATACCAGTATCAGTAATCCCTTCCGTGTGACGCAGAACCTCCCAAACGGGAGGTTTTGTTGTATCTAAATAGAACTAGCATAAATTAGTTTTTCGCGGGAAGATGCCTCTTAGTAAACTAGAGAATTTTATTAAAAATACGGAAGGAAGAATCCTTTACGTTAATCCAAATGATATTGACGCTACTGACAGCCTTGATAATCAAGGAAACTCTTTGACAAAACCTTTCAGAACTATTCAAAGAGCACTTCTTGAATCTGCAAGATTTTCCTATATTAGAGGAAAAGATAATGATATTATTGACAAAACAACTATTCTATTGTTCCCAGGTGAACATCTGATTGACAATAGACCTGGATATGGAATTAGAAATAACCTTGGAGCAAAAGCTGTATCACCATCTGGTGCAGAATCTGTTGCGAGTACAACTTTTGGTCTAACTTTAAGTTCTAACTTTGACTTATCGCAAGAAGACAACGATTTATATAAATTCAACTCAGTCGATGGTGGTGCTATTCTTCCCCGTGGCACATCAATTGTTGGTCTAGATCTAAGAAAAACAAAGATTAGACCTAAGTACGTTCCAAACCCAACAGATCCAGCAACACCTAAGTCTGCAATCTTCAGATTGACTGGTTCTTGTTATTTGTGGCAATTTACTATTTTTGATGCAAACCCAGATGGCACTGTTTATACAAACCATCAAAATTTCACTAACGAACTTTATATTTCTAGACCACTATTCTCACACCACAAACTAACTGCCTTTGAGTTTGCGAACGGTGTTACGAAAGCAGATGGTTTTGATCATACTGATCTCAGCATGTATTATTACAAGCTGACTCATGCATTTGGACCTAGCACTAATAGACCAATTGCATTCCAATGGCCAGACCAAGAAGGAGACTTTGATAAGCAAAGATCTGAATGGGAGATTGTTGGTGCTCTCGCCGCTGACCCAATTGCAATCTCAAATATTATCTCTGGTGATGGAACAACTCCAACAACAACAATTACAGTTGATACTGATGTTCCACACTTGCTTGATATTGGATCTCCAATTCGAATTACTGGTATCAACGTACCAAACTATAACGTAAGCACAACTGTCACAAACGTTCTAAGTGATACTAAATTCACGTATACGCTTGCAATTGTTCCATCAAACCTAGACCCAACACCTTCCACTTCTAACCCTAGAGTTACTGTTGAATCTGATACTGTTAAGGGGGCATCTCCTTATGTCTTTAACGTATCTCTAAGATCTGTTTATGGATTGAATGGCGCTCATGGTGATGGTACTATCACTGACGGTTTCCGTTCGATGGTTATTGCACAGTACACTGCAATTTCTCTACAAAAGGATGACCGTGCATTTGTTAAGTATAACAAAAATGCAGGTACTTATGATGGTATTAATATTAGCACTCCTTCTTATGGTGCCGATCTTCCTGCAGGCTCATCCTCAACGAACAGCGCACAAGTTTATCACCTAGACAGTAGAGCTGTCTATAGAAAGGGGTGGGAAACATCCCACATGAAATATACCAATGATGGTGTTTGTCAGGTTGTTTCTGTGTTTGCTATCGGTTTTGCTAGACACTTTGAAGTGCAAAGTGGTGGCGACCAATCGATTACAAACTCAAACTCTAACTTTGGTCAGATTTCTCTTTATGCAGATGGATTCAAGAAAGAATCATTCTCGAAAGATAACCAAATCTATATTACAAGTATTGTTCCACCAAGAGCAATTCAAAGTCAAGAATCTAAGATTCAATACGTTACTTTAGATGTTGGACTAACAACTGCAGTTGGTATCACGAGTCATCTTTATTTAAGAGGATTCACCGCAATAGACGGAATCCCCCCATCTGGAGCACAAGGATTTAAAATTGGTGCTAGAGATAATGATAAAATTTATGTGAATCTTGGCGCTGGAACTACCTACAGCGCAGAAATTCACATGATGAATAATACTGTTTCTGTATCGTCTACAGTTGCTCAGGGTATCACTCCTGGATATAAAGAGTGGAGAGTGGTTAACACTACTGGAGGTCCAAATGATGAGACAATCCTTCACACAAATGGTAATCACAGTTTTGTTACTGGGGAGTCTGTAATTCTCATCCAAAATAATGGTAATCTTCCAGATGGATTAGAAGATCATAGAGTTTATTATGTAATTAAAATGTCAGTTTCTACAATCAAACTGGCAGCCAACTTAACTAATGCGTTGAATGGAAGAGGTCTCAACTTAAATAACGTCAAAGTAGATAAGTCATTAAGAATTTTAAGTAGAGTTTCTGATAAAGTACCTGGAGATTATGGGCATCCAATCCAATGGGATCCAAACCACAATAACTGGTTTATTCACGTTGAAAGATTTAATAATATCTACACCCAATTTGCTTCCCAAGGTGTAAAAGGTCTCGGTGAAGCTACTTCAGAATCATTCTTCAATAGAGTTCAGGAAGATAGATCGCTTGACGAAAGGATCTATACAGCAAGAATGTTCATTCCTAAGGAAGCTCAAGATGCCAGAGATCCTAGTGACGGTTTCGTAGTTCAAGAATCAAGCCAAACTGGAAATATTTTATTTGACCCAACTGAGATTAATATTGATCAGTACCAATATAATAGAAATCCTAGATTCATTGCTACCTGTTCATATAATGCAGGAACTGGCGAAGTAACTTTATTCAGTGAAAAACCACACACTCTTTTCAAAGATAATCAGATTATTATAAAGGGAGTAAAGAGTTCTAATAATGTCAATGCAATTGAAAACCAAGGATATAACGGAACATTTGCAGTTAAGAGTATAGTTGATGACCATACAATTACATATGATCTTGGTTCGAATCCTGGAACTTTCCAGAATGTTACTTCGACAAGAGATTCGAAACTACCTAGATTTGAAAAAAATAGAATCAATACGACTCTTTACATTTTCAGACCAAATATTCTCGAAAACTTTGCTCAGGGGTTCAACGATGGAATCTCACAAGCAGACTTTGTTAGTGCATCCTATGCAATGGATATTGAGTTCACTGATCGTTATTATTCGCAACCAGTAGAAGATTTCTACCCACAGTTGGATAGAGATAATGCAAATGATAATCCAATGGCTTCTGTCACTTATGCAAAGAGAAGACCAATTGGGCAAACTGTCCTAAATGACAAGAAGAAGTCTCTAACCAGAGAGGCAATGGATAGTTTCATTAAAGATATTGGAATCGGAATCACAGTAACATCCGTAACTAATCCATCTGCAACTGGAATTGTAACTATTACAACCGCATCTAATCATGGATTTGGTGCAATCAGAACCTACGGATCACTAACAGCTGGTTCTGGATTTAATGATGGAGTCTACTACAATAAGAAACTCTTTAATACTGGCACACTTAACTGGCAAGGTGCTCTAGCAAAAATTGTAGTTTCTGGTGGATCTGTTGTTGAAGTTACTATTACTGCAGGCGGATCTGGATATAAAGGTGGTCAAGTATTAGATATTCAAGGATTCGCAGGTGCATCAATTACCCTAAACGTAAAAGGAATCTACCATGGAGTTGGAGATGTTCTCCAGTTTACTGGATTAAGTACATCAATCGATAAGTATTTCCCAATCATTAGGATTCCATCAAGAAATACACTTGCTTTGGGAAGAACGGTCGGTGATGAAAGAATTTATGCTGGCGAATATTTCTTGAATACTGGTGCTGAGATTAGCGTATCTTCAGTCCAATATAACTATGCAGTTGGAATTGCTACATTCAATACTACTAGTGGAATCGCTGGTCATGGATTAGTCAAGGGAAATTCATTCCAGATTGTAGACTCCAGTGACAATAAGATTGGCGGCAAAACTGCAAATTATATCGTAGAAGACGTAGGAAGTCTGACACAATTTACCGCCAAAATGACAAAACCTCCAACTGGAGCTAGCAAGATCTATAAGGGTGGTTTTGCTGCAAATGCTGGTGCAATTCTAGGATCTGCGGATGAAAAGATTGCTGGTAGAGGTCATGCAATTTATGGAAATGAGTGGGGTGGATTAAAGGCATCGATTGGAAACGCCGAGGCAGATAACTTAATTAGAGTTGCAATCGGCACTGAATCCACAGGTAATGCATCACTTGTTGGTGTAGGAACAACTGCAAGATACCAGATTGGTGATTATATACAAATCGGAAATGAAATTATGAGAATTGCTAAGAACAGTCTTTCTGGAACTAATAATGATTCATTGACTGTACTTAGAGGTTATTTTGGAACTGATAAGGCAACTCATGCAGCAGGAACAAGAGTCAAAAAAATTCAAGTTATTCCAGTAGAACTTCGTAGAAACTCTATTCTCCGTGCTTCTGGTCATACATTTGAATACTTAGGTTATGGTCCTGGTAACTATTCAACTGGTCTACCTCAGGTTCAAAACATCACACTTACACCTCTTGAGACTTTCTTAGCACAATCTCAAGAACTATCTGGTGGTGTTGTTGTGTATACTGGCATGAACAACGATGGTGACTTCTTCATTGGTAACAAGTCTGTTTCCTCTGCAACTGGTAGAGAAACAAGTTATGATACTCCAATTGCAACAGTTACTGGCGAGCAAGGAACAAATGTCGTTGGTGCATTTGATGAAGTTGTTATTAACCAGAGATTGAAAGTTGAAGGTGGTGCCTCTAAGACAATTCTATCGCAATTTGATGGTCCAGTAACATTCCAGTCAGAAGTTAAAATTAATAGTAATGTCTTAATTGATGGAAATAGATTCAGTGTTGATGCAGATACCACGATGGTTGGTGATGTTACTATCACTGGAGATGTTGTTGCAAGTGGTATTGGTAGTTTTGGTGGAGATGGTAATTTTGGTGGAGACCTAACAGTTGCAGGATCTGTTACTGCAGGATCTGTTAAAACCGCAGCACCTGCTAGTGGTTCCACACTAACCTTTGGAACGGTTAATTTTGTAAATACATCGTCAAGTGCTGTCAACTTCACAGTTCCCGATCCAGGTGCTATTTCTGGTAAGACTTTCAGAATTATTGATATCTCTGGTAATGCTGCAACAAACAACATTACATTGAACTTCACTGGAACAACAGTTATGGGATATGCTGGTCAAACTCAGTTTATTATTAACCAAGATCATGCTGCACTTGGATTTGTTTACAATGCAACCACTGATTCTTGGTATCCAACTGAGTTTTAATTAACCAATAAATAATTAAAACAGTAGTACCTCAATAGCATAATGGCTAATAATTACAGAAAGGTCTTTACAGTCAGAGATGGTATCCAAGTTTCTGGATCCTCTCTGGTTGTTGCCAACAATAACGTCGGTATTGGTACTTCTGCCCCAACAAAACAGGCAGAAGTTGTCGGTGAGTTATTGATTTCTGGAACACTCAGAAACACTGGTGTTGTTACATTCAGAAACTTAGAAGTCTCTGGAATTACTACATTCTATGAGTTTGATTCTAAGACTGGATATAAAGGTCTAGGTGCAGGTACTACTAATCCTGGAACTGTTATTGGTATTGGAACTAGTTACGCTGGTATTCAAACTGGCGCAACAATGCAGGTTGGATTTGGTATTACTTTATTCGCTAATACTGGTAGATTAGAAGCTGCTGCTTTCTATGGTGATGGTTCTACTCTATCCAATGTTCCTATTTCTGGTTGGACTTCTACATCAGAGGCACCACCTTCTCTAGTTGCGGCAAACACTACTGACATTTATAGACTTGCAAATGTTGGTATTGGTACTACTATTGTTACTCATAGACTTACTGTTAAGACTGGAAACTTTGATGGGCGAGACATCCAAGGAGATATTTACATTGATCGACATGCATACTTTGGAGGAATTGTAACTGCATCATCATATAGAGGTGATATTTCACTTGCTAGTGGTATTGCACAAACGGCAGGATTTGCGAGAACAGCATTCTTCCTCACAAATAATCCAACAATCGGAATCACTACACTCAATGCGTTGGGTGCAGCAACCATTGCTGGAAAACTTACATTAACATCAAATAGAAATCATTTAATTACTGGTGCTGGTATTAGTATCACTGGTATTGTGACATCTAGAGATGGATTTGTTGGTAACATCACTGGAACTGTCACTGGAAACGCTAGTGGTTTATATAATAATCCAGACATCAATGTGAGCAGACTATATGCTACAACTGCTGGTATTGGTAGCACAAATACTGGTATTGCAGCAACAACTAATGGTGCTGTTTTAATTGATGGTAGATTGGATGCATATGGAAACTCCTATAATAACACATGGAACAATCCAAATCAAACTATCAGTCATCATCTATTCCTAAGAAATCCAAATAAGAAGATTAATGGAACTATTGGATTAGGATTTGGAGTTGGTTTAGGAACAACTGCTGGTGGTGCATTTGTCTATGAGCAAATGAATGCTCTGGGCGGTGACTTTGCAATTAGAACTAGAAATACAACTGCAAAAGCAACTGAGAAATTTAGAGTAACTCAAGGTGGTAATGTTGGCATTGGTTCAACAAGACCTGGCAGGAGATTTTCCGTTATTGGTAATGCAGAAGTTTATGGTGCCTCTAAGTTCGTTGGAGTTGTTAGCATTACATCTGGGTCTGATGCAAATGCTATTTTGATCAATCCATCAACAAGAGCAATTACTAATTTAAATAGAATTTCTGCGAATGCAACTGCTGGTCAAGTAAGTAATTTCAGTATTGCTAATTTTACTAACGGAAGTGCTGGCGTTGCTGTATCGATTGGTTATTGGCAAACTGGTGCCGATCAGGATGAAGCAAGAGTTGTAATTAATCCTACTGCCACTACAAATACAAAAGTAGCGACTTATAGAGCAAATCTCTATAATGCTGGAGTAACAGTTCTAGATGGCGTAGTTTGGATTGGCGATCAAGGCAGAATTTCAATTACAACCACAACCAATCTTAATTCTGTAGTTCTTGATTTAACAAAGTACGGAAGCATTAATAGCGGAATTAGTAGTGGAATTGTGAGATTGCCTGTAATTTCAGATACTTTAAGAGCAGGAATTTACACTGGAAATAATACCACTGGACCATATGCTGGTGTTGGATTTATGCACCTTGAAGAGATTGAAAGTGTAGATCAAATTTCTATTGTATATCCAGTATTTAAGACCAACGTTGGTCTTGGAACTACAGTATTTGGATTTGGTGCGATGTATAATGCTCCCGCACCTAGAGCACACGCAAGATGGTTCGGATTCCCAGTAGCACAAGCTTCAGATAGGACCAAAGCTTTATTCGCTCGTTCTTATACTGGCGTCACTTCTGCAATGTCATATTATGATTGGGGATTGAATAAACTTGCATATCGAGATAACACACATTGGAGAACAATTGCCAACCAATATGAACTCTATGCTTTAGTTGGTGTCAGCACAAATACAGTAAATCTAGGAACATTTACTGGATCTACGATTGCAGACAGCACAAACATAAAGACAGCACTTCAATCTTTAGAAACAGCAGTAGAAACAAAAGCAGCTAGTACAACTGTAAGTGAAATTGATACTAATGTCAACGATGTAATAACACTTACTGGTATTGCAGAAAATACCAGTAATCTTGGTACATTTACTGGAACAACTATTGCAGACAATACAAACATAAAGACAGCACTTCAGTCTTTAGAAACAGCAGTAGAGGCAAGAAGAACATTTGCTTATAGAACACTTGCTATTACTGGAGATACTAACCAAACCGTAAGTGCAGCATCATATGATAGAGTTTATTGGACTGATACATTTGGTGGAAATAGAACTCTCAATATTAGCAATCTAACAGATGGAAGAGAAGTTATTATCTTTATTAGAGAACAGGGGCAAACACCTCAAGACATTACTATAAATGCATCTACTACTACATCTGGTTACAGTGGAGTTTTCCTAGCACAAAGCCGTGGCGAAGATGTAGAATCTCAAGGAACATCTACATTTGAACTAGACGGAACTGTATTAGTTAATGGAATAGTCCAAGTTACAGTCGTGAATATTGGTGGAAACTTCGTCGGATCTGTAATTGGTAATACTTGACAAGATACCATTTTCTCTCTATAATACCTTTGCTGAGGTTCAGACACCACTATGAAATCTTTACTATTATCTCTGATTATTTTTGGAACTGCTGCTCCTGCCATGGCAGATCATGCTGTTCGACGAGAATATCATGATCATCATTATCGAAGAGAACCTGTTTGTCGCCCAATTCCTACAGTTTTAGGTGCATTGTTAGGTGGTGGTGTTGCTGCATCAATGAGTCGCGGTGATGGTTACTATTGGTCTGTTCCTGTTGGTGCTGCTATTGGTGGTGGTTTATTTGGTTGCACACAAGACTGAACCACTTTAAGAACTGGCACAGGACCCCTTTGGAAACACCCAGAGGGGTTTTATAATAAGTGCATCAACAGGGAGATCCCCACAATGACCACCACCATTGCCCGTAAGCAAGAGTTCTCTGACTTCTGTGCTCAACGTGATGCTCAGAATACTATTCAACTGAATGTTGTTAAGTGGACTTGGATGCTGTGTGATGCATTGCGTCATGCTGCACCTGATGGTTACGATTATATCTTTGAGTCTGGTAATAAGTATCACAAGGTTATCATGATTGACTCTAGTGGTGCTCGTTCGGTTCATTGTTTCATTGATAAAAAGACTGGCGAAGTCTATAAGTCTGCTTCTTGGAAGTCTCCTGCCAAAGGTGTTCGCTACGATCTTCGTTTGATTCGTGATCGTGAATATCTGTTTGCTCATGCCGATTGGGCAGGCGCTTACCTTTACATGAAGTGATCATGATTGAGTTTCCACATAAAGCACCGAAAGGTTATTCATATGAAATTGAAGAGTTCAAAAGAAATGTTCTTGCTATATGGATTGTCAATCACTCTCACTTCGACTATAATGGTCGTTCTGATATTCGTTCTATTTGGGGATTTTACAATTCAAAGACAAAACAATACCACTCCCCGATTAACTCTAAGACAGTCGGTTCTTGTGTAGATATTAACCAAACTACCCCATATTCTGCTATGATGATCAAGTTTAATCCCCTCATGTCTGCCTTTGTATGATTGATGATGCCTTTACTGTACAAGAAACTCGTTGGAAAACTTGGAAAAGTTATGATAAGGACGGGAACGTACTTATTATTGCACTCACAGAAGAATCTTGTATTGCTGCAACCCGATTTTACCTTAAAGGATGCCAAGAGGGATGGAGTAATTCTGAGACAGCAACTTATGAAGGAACTGTAGGAGGCAAGCTCTGATATGCCACTTTAATAACTGTCACAGGGGTTCGTTTGGACCCCTGGTTTTGCTGTATAATAACTTTATTGAATTGATGACGATGTTTCAACTTCGCCCCCATCAGCAACGCGCCCTTGATGCTCTCGCAAAGTATCTGAAAGGTCAGGTGATCATCCCGACTGGCGGTGGTAAGACCAACGTTGCTATCTTCGATGCAATCCGTCAGTTTCAGAGTGCAACTCCGCAGACGATTGTTGTTGTTGCTCCTCGCATTTTGCTTGCTGAGCAACTCTCTTCTGAGTTTCTTGAGTTTATCACCAATGCTGAAGTGATGCACGTTCACTCTGGCGAAACTCACCACTACAGCACCACCAAACCTGCTCAGATTGCTGTTCACACTGGCATGTGTCTTGCTGCTGGTAAGCATCAACTTATCTTTACCACTTACAATTCTCTGCAGCGTGTACAGCAGGCAGGTATTGATGTAAATACAATTTACTTTGATGAAGCACACAATTCTGTTCAGCGTCATTTCTTCCCTGCCACCGAGTATTTCGCTGCTGCTGCTGACCGCTGCTATTTCTTCACTGCTACTCCTAAGCATTCTGCCACTGTTTTCAAACCTGGCATGAATGATTCTGCTGTGTATGGTCAAGTGATCTGCAGTGTTCCCGCTCCTGAACTTGTGCAGGGTGGTTTTATTGTTCCTCCTAAGGTTGTTGTGCAGCAGTTTGAGATGGTCGGCAAAGGTCAGTATGTTGCCGATGTTGACTGTGAGAACATGATTGCTACCATCGATACTCAAGATGTGAGCAAGGTTCTTATCTGCTCTAAGGCAACTAAGCAGATCATGAATCTTGTTTCTCAAACTGACTTCTGCCAGCAACTTGAGGATCGTGGTTTCTCTTGGATGTATATTACTTCCAAGACTGGTGCTGTGATTGATGGTCGCAAGGTCAACCGTGAGGTTTTCTTTGAGACTCTAAGTGCATGGGGCAAAGATGACTCTAAGAAGTTTGTTGTTCTGCATCATAGCATTCTGAGCGAAGGTATCAACGTCTCTGGTCTTGAGGCAGTGCTGTTTATGCGTTCCATGGATTACATCGGTATCAGTCAAACTATCGGTCGGGTGATTCGTCTTCATAAGAACGACGCAGAGGGTCTCAGAAGCGGCGCTATTGCCCCTGGGAACCTTGACACCTATACCAAGTCCTTTGGACTTGTTTGCATCCCCGTGTACTCTCCTGTGGGCATCAGCACCGCTAAGAAAGTGCAGGCGGTTGTTGACATCGTTTTCAACCAGGGCGAGGCGGCAGTCAGCGTGGTCAAACGCTGAACTGTCACACCCTCCCTTGGGGATCCCCCCTTTCTACCCTATAATACATAAGTCAAGCGAGATTACCGCAATGAACAAGCAACAGGCATTTGAAACCCTCTGCAATCACTATTTCAGTGGGATTCGTGAAGAGATTGCTATGTCTCTTCAATTCAACGATGGCATGACTTTCGACACTGGAAAGTTCGGTGAGCGTGTCAACTTTATCCTGCATGATACCACTGGTGTTCCTTCCAATGGTGGATGTGCATTTGATGCTGCTAACTCCAGCGAAGCGAAAGGTTGCAACAAGGCACAGACTTATGTGTGCCCTGATTGTGGTGCCAAGAACAACTATTATGCTTCTGAATGCCACAAGTGTGGTGGCACTGGTCGTAAAGATCCTAACGATACTCGCTGGGGCATTGATGCTGAAGCGCACTTCAAGTACATCGATCAAATGCCGTACTATTGCATGACGATTGTTACTCCTATCAATCGTGATGTAGACTTTCCCCAGTTTAACATCAAAGTGTATCGTATTGATGCTAAGAATGAGTTTTTCAATGCTATGCTCCGCTATCAACTTGATAATGGTAGTAAGTCGCACAAAAACTTCATGCCTCTTGGACGTGATTTCTACATGTCTTCTCCTTTGATTTTGGTTGACTGCAATATCACTGTGACTGACTTTGGTGTTGATTTTGTCTACTTTGATTTTGATTCTGAAGGTCGTGTGATGCACACTATGCCTATCAATTTGTTCACCAAGAAAGAGCAAAAGCAACTCCAAGATATTGGTGGTGGTCTTTGCTCGATTCTTGAGGCAGTCAATGTCATTGGTGTTAAGGAGTCTACCCACGGTAAGGATCGTGGCAATCTGAACCGCAACAAAAACATTTGAGGTAACTATGAGTAACATTCGTCGCACTGTTTATGCACTTTGGATCGATGATGAAGTGCATTCAATTTGGAAAAGGGCATGGCAGGCAGAGAGTCGCCTGATCTCATATCGTAAGCGCAAACCCAACTCTGTTGTTGAACTTGAGGAGGTTAATTACTAATGAGAGAGTTTCTTGAAATTATCGCAATCATTGCCCTTTGGTATGGTTGTATGCTGTTACTTCTTCCAGTTTCTCCATTCACTTCTGTAATTATGAGTGGATGGTTTGGTTGGAATTTACTTCAAATTTTTAGAGGCAAACGTTGACGGATCCCTACATGCTAACTCTATCTGCAAAACCTCCAGACTACGTTACTAAAGATGGAATGTGGGCAGCGATACCCTTTTCGGGTACAAAGTATGTTATAATCAATCATGGAAAGCAGGTCCATGTTGCCAACAACTTTGATACTGCTGTCGCTTACATAAAGAAACAAGTTTCAATCTCACGCAAATCCAAAAGCAAAGCAAAACTCAATTTCGATCATGATTAGTATGCCAAACCCAATCACCAAAAGTATAGTTCACATGGAACTCACCGCTGCTGAACTCAGTGTACTTATTTCTGCACTTGCATACCTTGGAGCGAGTTATGAGCAGGAGTTGAGTGTCAAGTACACTTCTGTAAGTGCTCTGTTCAACAAACTCAAAGAAAACTGGGAGATTCTTGATACTTTCGATAAAATCGAAGTCGAAGCGGGGGCAGAGGCAGTCTAGGTCCTCTGCAGCGAAATTTCAAAAAAATCAGGTTTTTGCCCCAGTCATAGCAAGGGGTTTGGGCAGGGTGGTCAATCCATACCTGCCCATTAGGCATTTTTCTAAATAGCACAGAATTGTAATAATTATGAAAATTTGTATTGTTGGTCAAGGTGTTGCTGGATGGATGACAGCAACTGCATTGTCAAGACGGGGCATTCCTAATCTTGAAAAAATTACAATCATAGGTTCTGAAGAAATAAAATCTATTGGTGTTGGAGAATCAAACACAATGGCGTTATTGCATTTTTTTCAAAACTATAATATACCATTAGATAGTTTTATAAGAGACTCTGATGCATCTGTAAAACTTGGTGTTTATTATAAAGATTGGGGAGACCATGATTTCTTACATAATTTTAAGCAAGGATCTGCTATTGCTGATGATTTTTTATTCAAATCTCTTTCTAATAAACCACCAGAAGTTTCAGTTACAGATATAATTGCTCCAGAGTTATGGAAAAAAATTCATCATAACTTAATACCATTGACTGACGAATGGTATGGTAGATCCTGGCATTTTGATGCTGCAAAATTTATTTCTTTTCTTGAGAAATTAAATAAATCTAATTCATTAATAGAATCAATAAAAGATAATGTAGATGATTGTGTCTTTTCTGCTAATGGTGAATTAAAAAGTTTAATCTTAAAATCTGGAAATAAAATAAATGCAGATTATTTCGTATTTGCAAACGGTTCATCTTCTCCAACTTTAAATGCTAAACTTGGAAAAAAATATGTTGATCTCTCTGATATACTTTTAACCAATAAAGCCTGGGTTTATCCCCTAAAATTTACAGATAAAAGAAAACAATTTCATCCATATACAATGGCAAAAGCAATGAATTGTGGATGGAGATGGATAACTCCTACTTATTCTAGAATTGGGACTGGATATGTTTTTAGCTCAAGACATATTAGTGATGATGAAGCATTAAATGAATTTTTAATGGATATTGGTGATACCTCAATTTCTCCAAAATTAGTTGATTTTAAACCAAGATATGATGAACAAACATTTAAACAAAACTATTGCACTGTTGGAATGAGTAATGGATTTTTAGAACCTCTTGATGCACCAGGATTAAGTATAACAGTAGTTGCAATAGAATATTTGATTGAACTATTACAAATGAAAATTAATCAAAATTTAACTTTTGATGAAGTTGAGTTTTATAATTTTGCTTTCAACATTCCTATGTCTGATTTATATAAAAAGTGGTGCTCTTTTATTTTAAATCAATATAAAACTTCAAACTCAAAACATACTAAATTTTGGATAGATCATCGAAATGTTCAATATGATTACTATGATGATATGTGGAAATCTATTAAATGTGGTGTGGAAATTTGGGAAGATTTTAAGACAATGTTTTGTCACACATCTGCATCAAGAAATTATCGTTGGGAAACAAATATTACACAAAAACCGATTTCTCAAAAGATACCAAAACAAGAATGGTTACATCATTTAGATTATATTGATAGTATTAGAGGCAAAACTAATACCAAAGAAGATACTTATAGTAAAGATTATTTCGTTTCTTTCAAAGAAAACATATGGGAGTTAAATAATAATTTGCAAATAGAAGAAGAAATTTTTGAAGATAGTAAAATATACTATGTTGATAACTTTTACAAAAATCCAGATAAAGTATTATCTGAAATAAAAAGTAAAAATTCTCCTCTATGGAAGATAGCGGAACCAAATACACTCAACTCTACAATGTTTGAAGATAGAAGATTGGAAATGAAATATAAACAGTTAAGTTCTGTTTATGATTTTATTTCATCTATCGTTCATCAATCACCGCAGTATAACAAACCTAATCGATTGATCACAAACAATCTTCTTTTATACAATCATCCATATAATAATTTTGAAGACAGTTATTGGTGGCCACATCAAGATGTTGGATATACTGGTATTCTTTATTTAAATAAAGATTGTGGTGGAAAAACTGGAACCAATCTATACCAAAATCTGGGAGAAGATTTAAACAATGATGAATTTGAGCATTCATCTCCTTGGAGATCGAAGAAACTATATGGTGTAATAAAATATCTTGAATCAAAGTTCAACCGACTTGTATTATTTGATGGTCGAAAATATCTTCATGGAGCACATATTGAAGATGATAGACACATGAAAGAACCTAGAATGAATCAGGTATTTTTCTTCGAACAAGTGGACAGTTGAGAAAGTGGCACATGATCGGTTTTTTCCGATCATCTTGCCCTATACTAACTTCATAATCAATCAAACACATGGCAACTCGCTCTCGCATTGGTATTCAACTTGCTGATGAATCTATCCTGTCTGTGTATCATCACTGGGATGGATACCCTGAGTGGTTGGGTCGCATTCTGAGGACTCACTATAACACTAAAGATAAAGTTGCTGATCTCATCGATGGTGGTGACATGAGCACTTGCTGGGGTGAGAATAAAATGCCCGAGTATTATTCTGCTCGTGGTGAGAATTGCCCCCCTCGCCTTGATCCTGACTTGAATGAGTATCTTTGCAGCAGTGAAGAATACTCCTATATTTTTACAAATGGTGAGTGGGTATGCTATACTGACGACTACAGAGACTTGCATACTGTAAAGCAGGTTCAAATTCCTTCTGGTGCTCTTGCCGTATGATTAACTTTATCACTGGAACTATTTTCGGTATTATTGTTGCTACCGTTGGTTTTGGTCCTATTGCCAAAGCATTGGATGGTGCAATGTTTAATCTACAGAAAACCACTGTAGAGATGACCAGACCTCCGCTCCCTCCTCCTGGACAGTCTGCAAACTGACCACTGCCCCCTTTCCTGGGGCAACAGTGGCTGTATAATTACAAGGTAATCAACGGAGCACAACCATGGGGGACGAAATCCAAGACATGCCTGGTGAAATCTTCGACATTGAAGAGTGGGGGCATCCGCTCGCTGAGTGCTGGCATGACATGGAACTTAACCAAACTGAGGAGGAGTGACACTTTAAAAGGTGGCACACCACGTCACCAAACCTCCCCCCTCTGCCCTATAATAACAAGGTAATCAAGAGACACCCCATGCAACTCTCCGCAATCTCCCAGATCGACGGCAAACCTTCCATGGTTGTTGACTACTACCCTGTCAAACTGAGCAACCGTCATATGTTTAAGGTGCTCAAGTTTCAAGGCGTTGATACTATGTCTTACAAGTGCATCACCAAGCGTGACTTTGAGCGTGAAATGGAAGAGCGTATTGGTCTCGGTTGGGAGGTAACTGGTTTCAACACTGAAGTCAAGAATGTTAATCCTATGATGGGTGCTTGCTGATGGAAAACAAGTTCCGCATTCTTTCTTCCTTGGTTCTCTGTGTAGCATACATCATTACATTGTATGTTGACACAACTACAGGTTCTAGGTTGTATATGTTAGGCAATTCTCTGGCATTGCCTTACATGATTAAGAATAAGTGTTGGGACATTGTAGCACTTCTCGCATTCTTTATCATTGTCGGTTTACCTAAAGTAATTTCATGAACGAACAGCAAACTCAACAAAAAGAACTGATTGACTATTACGTTGAAGATCTTGAATCTAAAGCGGCAGAACTTGAAGTCACTGTAGATTACTACATCGCTGAGTTCACCTAATGAAAGCATCCTACATCTTTCTTGCCTTTATTGGCATTCTCATGTATAATGTGTTTCTGATTCAACGTGATCAGAAAATGTTTGAAGCATACGATCGAGCGTGTGCTGCCCTGCCCAAACCTCATCCCGACTGTCGTTATTCTCCTTACAACAAATGACTTGCAAAGTTAAACTCTACGTCGCTGGTAAAGTGTTTGAAGAAATTGTAGAAGCGCGTGATTATGCTGATGCAAAGCGTACTGCACTTGCTCGCAATCCTTCTGCTACAGTTCTAAACGTCACTGCAGTGTTTGGTTAAATAACACTGTGTTGTTTGAACTGAAATGAGTAAAATTAAAGTTCATGGTAAGTATGTTGATCAGTATGATGTCTATACAATGACATTGACTGATCAACATTTGTCTGTAAATTTCACCATGACGAAGGATGATCTGTTGGAGATCAAAGCATCAATCGATTCTTTACTTCTCAATCAAGAGAGTCTTGATATGATGCAACAACTTAAGGAGTTATTGGGCGATGAGTGATCTTTTGAAGAATGGTTGGTGCTATCTTGAAAATATATTAGATAAGGAGGAAATATCCAAAGTCACAGATGGTATATTATATGGACCATCAATCATTGATGGAGAATATGATTCTTACCCTGGAATATTGATAGATCAACCAATTGTCAATGATCCAGTAAGAGGAAATGTACTCAGAGCATATTGCCCAAAAGAAGCAGTATTTTTGGTCAAAAGAATGCAACCAAAAATGGAACAGTTGATCGGAGAAGAACTGATACCAACATATTGGTTTAGCACTGTATATTTTAATAGATCAAGATTACATGCACATGCCGACAGAGAATCATGTGAAGTATCAATTTCATTAAATTTATGTGGAGAGTATCCGTGGAAATTTAAATTGATTGATTTTCATGGAAAAAGACAGGAAATAGTTACTCCACCAGGATCTGGTATAGCATATCTTGGAACTGAAGTATTGCATTGGAGAAGCCCATTGAGGCATGATGATAGATTCATACAGTTATTTTTGCATTATGTGAGAAAGTATGGAAAGTATGCTCATATGTGCTATGATAATACTGATGGAAATAATACAATACCATACGATTTATTAAGATGAACTCATTTCAACCAATTAAAAAATTTACTATTCCATACTTAATTCTAAAAGTAGAAGATTGGGATAAAAAGTATAATTTATTGTATGATCACATTTCCAAATTAAATTTATTAATTGGTAATGAATCTGGAGATTCTTATGTTCCTACTGATTTTTGGAATGGGAATAATCATGAAAATTGTAATTTTATTTCAACTTTATTAAAAGATGAAATAGACAAAATAAGTCGAAAATTCTTTGAATATGCAAATGAATTTCAATGTTCTAATGATATGGGTTATGGCTTTGCAGAGAGTTATAATGAAGATCAACATAAATTTTTAATTAATACCAGTTGGTTTGAATTATCAAATACATATCATTGGCATCCACCCCATGATCATGGAACTACAGAACTTGCATGTGTTCTTTACATAAACTTTGATCAAAGAGTTCACAAACCACTTGAGATGATTTCTCCATTTCTATCTTTTAGTTCTACAAGAGTTTCTTTCACTCCAGAAAACATAGAATCTGGTGATATTATATGTTTCCCTGGAAATATAATGCACTATACTTATCCAAATGATAGCGTAGTTCCAAGGTTAGTTGCAGCATGGAATATGAATAGAAAATTAACTTACGATCAGAATATTCAAATCAAAGAAATCACTAAAAATCAATGACGTTTGCGCCTGGATCTGAAGGAATCGAAGTTTTTTATGATGCTCCGAATGGAACAGAATACAAAGGAATAATCAAGTTTGCATGTGAGGATTATGTCTCACTGTGCATTAGAACTTATCCAATGCCAAAAGAGGTTGCAGTAAATGCAAGATGTGCTTTGAATGAAGTTTGTATTATTGTGTATAAAAACTACTGGGATCGTATTACTCCTATCAATGCTAGACATAAAGGACATGACTAAATATACACAGAAAAGTATACTTAGTTGGCTCTGTGGCACCACTGTTTTTAGACAGATTTAGAGATAACGTAAAAATAGGAACGATCATTCCTTGGTCAAATAGAACTACAACACCCCCAATTGGTTGGTTAAAGTGTGATGGATCGCAATATCCTGGTCCAACTGTTAGTGAATTGTATTGGCAGTTATATCAAGAAATAGGTACAAAATACAATACTGGTGGAGAAACCAGTGGATATTTTAGAGTTCCAAACTTACAAGATAAGTTATTAGGTAGAGCATCGGGAACCACAGTTGTTGGTCAAGAATATGGTTCGTTGAATAGTGCATCTAATTTCAGCAATTACACTACATTGACCAATGATCACATGCCGCAGCATAATCATGTGATAAACTTTAACGGAAACTCAACTGGATCTGCCAACGCAAATAGAGCAAATAATCAAATTCTCTACCCTGGTGGCGGCGCGGTTGGTTATCAGTTTCAGAACACAAATACAGTAACAGTATTCACGAGTAATGTAACTGGTAATGCTCTTGGTGGTGGAACTGCTCAACATAGACATGCCTTAGGTAGTGGCAGTAATAAACAAACTGATTTATCTGTACTTTATTTGATTAAATATAAGTACAGTTCAAAAGACGATTTTGGTTGGTAAAAATGCCGATTTCTCAAAGTAAATTACAAAATAGAGGTGGTAAAGTTGGGACAATCGTTGCTATGGCAGCGATTCCACCAGATCAAGAAAACTCTTTCATCTTATGTGATGGTAGGGGACTGAATACCTATGTTTACCGAAGATTACATGCAACCATTAACAATACATATGGTGGAACTGCATATGTTGCTAATGTAACTGATCAACCAGGAGTAATAACAATATTCAATATTCCAGATTTGCGAGGAAAAGTTTTAAAAGGTGCAGTGAATATGAGTAGTAATGCCAATATTGCTCAATATACTGGATCAAATACAATGTCAATGGATGCCTATGCATTGCAAACTACTGATGTCCCATCACATCAACATGGTATAGATGGTGGTACAAACTACGCATTTACCATTAATGAAGCTGCCATTGCATCTCAGGGCAATGCTGTTACGTCCTATAGAATTTCAAGAGGCGGAGACTTTCGACCAAACGAAAATAGTGCTAATAGTATTCCAAATACTACGGGTGGTCATTCTCACACTGATGCTTCAACACTACAACCATCATTAGTGCTAAATTACTATATACAGGTATTCTAAGATGGCAATAAGATACACTCAATATAAAACTGATTCTGCAGCAATTGGATCAATTATAACTTGGCCAGGGCAAACAATTCCTGATGGTTATATTGCATGTGATGGAGCAACATATACTATCACAGCATCATCCAATTTACAGTACAGAAGTCTTGCTTCCATCATCACTAAACTCTATAATGCTGCTGACACATACCCCACTGGAAGTGAAACTGGTACAGGAACATTTACTGTACCAAATATGAATGTTGATGATGTAATTATTGGTAAGGATGGATCCAATAATGTGGGATCAAGAATTGGAAGTAATGCAGCAGCATTTGGAGAAACTCGATTAGCCATTGGGCAATGGCCACAACATTTTCATTCACTTCCAAGACAGAATTTCACACTCACAAACTCTCTTGGAGTAACAGCACCCACAACTCACGGCGGTGCAATCACTAATGCTCCAAGATGCCCCAATGGTCCTGCATGTATGGCATTTGCCGTTGGTTTTCGTGGTAGAGTTCCATGTCTGATTCGCCCTGGTGGTCCATTTCCTCCATGTGCTCCTGGTGGTACAACAAATGGACCAGCACAAGCAGGATCATCAGCAGCATTAGGTCCAGCAGTTACATTTAACACATCGATGGGAAATGCTGGATCAGCAAATCCATCAACACACTCACATACAACAAACCCAGTACAACCAACTGTACGCATGTTATTCTTAATTAAAGCATTCTGAGGTATTCAATGAACGGAAAATTTGAAGATTTTATCGGAGTTTGGGAACGCGCATTACCCCAACCTAACTGTGAACGCATCATCGAAAAGTTTAAGATGATGAGAGATCTGAGCTGTATTAATGGAATGGATGGAACGAATCAGTTTCCAGATTCTAATGCAGGTCGAAAGGATTATGCTTATAATCTACAACATCTTGATGACTTTTGTTATAATGATGATGAGCATACAAGAGATTTACCTGTACTGAATCAGTTTCTTTTACAATGCCTTGAGAGTTATGTAAAAGAATATGGAGTGATTGACCGCAAGAGATTGTACAGTCATTGTAATAAGGTTCAGCACACTCCTGCTGGCGGTGGTTATCATGTATGGCACGATGAATTAGGAGAAAAGGCAGAACATTCTGATCGTGTCTTAGTTTGGATGTGTTATCTGAATGAAGAATTTGAAGGTGGAGAAACCGAATTCTTATATCAGAAGAGAAGAGTTAAACCAACCACAGGTACAATGTTAATCTGGCCAGCATACTTTACTCATCATCACCGAGGCGGATTGGTTCTCAATGGTGATAAGTATGTTGTAACTGGTTGGTTTCACCAGAACTATGCATAACGCCAACGATACCCATAACAACTAATCCATCCATCACCTGCTCTATTCAAACGGTGATTGATGTTACCTGTGGCACTATAATCACCTTCACCCTTAATAAAGAATGAAGCCTCGCTAATGCTGTTGAATCTCAACACATTATCGGGGTTATTTACTTCTATGGCAATCACTGCTCTCTTCTTTTTAGCATTACTAATTGCTGCTGCCTTCCGTGCAGATTCACTACTAAAGGTATTACGCTGTGCAATCTTAAACTCGCCCAACTTAACTTTATGTTCCTGATTATCATAGAATAAGTACCAACCATATGCTGTCAGTTTATTATTCACAGGGCTCTTCAATGAAAGATTCACCGAACAATTATTCTTACGATCTCCCGACAATTCTTCACAACAATCCGCCTGATTCTTCCATTCCTTATATTCACCAGTCTCTAGGTTATAACCATAAACACCAAAGCGACGATTCACACGACGTATAATATCTTTAGGTTTCTCACCCTTATATGCCCATCTGTATCCCATTGCCTGAAAGGTAATACCTTTAATACATGCATTGATTGTACCCTTTGCCTTATAATCACCTAAAGTATTCGCAGCAACTCCAGAGGTCTCATAATCACAAACCCATTCACCTTCTAAGGTATAACAACTTACAGGTTTAGAATGAGGATGTCTATTCCAATCCTTAGGTTTCTTTTTAATACCTTCACCACCTAACGTACAGTTATATCCATTGTTATATGTGTCAAGTTTAGTAATCCAATATGTCTCTCTTTCATTGACTATATCATCCTTACATTCTTCTATCACTCTAAACTTAAAGTTCTGAATACCATACTTATTCATTGCTTTTAGTATCGTCATTGAATGAGCAGAGTTATTCTCATTTAGATTAGTTAAACTCTTTGCTAACTGTACATGCTGCTTCCATCGATCATAAGGATTAGGTTTGCTAGTCTTACCCACATATTGTTTGTTATTGGTGAGGTTTGTAATGGAGTAGATGTGAGACATATGTATTCGTGTGTTCTGTCTTATATTATGTATTTGCTGAGTTTGATGTTTTATTGCTATTGAGAATCAATAGTTATTATTGAGAATTAATGTTTGAAAGAGTCATTAAATCCTCAGAGTTCTTGTGATCTAAGCGAGCGTAACATGAAGCGCCGATTTTGTCAACCCCCACCCCCAAAAACATAAGGATCTAGTCTAGAATCCCACACAGAATCTCGACGAGACATACACATAATTCTCGACGAGCTCTGAGCATTATGTCAATCTCGACTAGACACTTCATAAACTGTCACACATCTCGACGAGACATCATAAATAGTGCTATAATACTCGTGTACACAACAAATCTAGTCGAGAATCATGTACGACGATTATGCATACGAATATCTCGTCGAGACCTATGACATGGGCGAGCAAGATGCGCCTGAGTGTAGAGATCTCGACGAGGATTATGCGCGAGATACACATGATCTCGACGAGCTTGCCTACAAGCATTATGCATGATATAATGATCTAGAACACACCCACAGACGATCATGTATCTCGCACAGAAACGTAACGTAACTATCACGTTAGATATTACGTGTCATGAGGATCTAGACCTAGAGGATATCAATTGGCGTGAAATGCTCAGGCTCGAGCATGATGAAGATATCCATGTTAGCATCCGCGAGGCACCTGATATCTGGTAATTCACAAATATTAATATTCTCAATAAACGCCACTTATTGAGAATTCTAATATTTACTGTGACAGTTCTAGAACTGTCCACTGTATACCCCACTGGGTCTCCTGGTGGGGTATATTACTCTCATGTTCACAAATTCCTCCGTGAAAGAGTACAGAATTCGTGTTGAAACCAACGACGGTTGTTGTACAATTTGGTATGAGAAGTCAAGGGCAAAGAATGCCAGTTCGATTATCTGCGATCGTGTTACAAACCAATTGATGGGTTTGAATCTCAAACGTGTGGAAGTTGACGTGATTTAGTATATCATGTGCCACATGTAGAAGTGGCACAGTAAATCACCAAACCCACCTGCACCGTGCTACATTACATTTGTTCCTGAGAAAAGTATGACTTCCACCAACAACATTCGTGAATGGGCAGATCGTCAAAGTGTGCTTGAAGTGTATGCTGAGGTGATCATGGATGGCATGGACATGAAGACAATGGAGCAGTTCGTGTTTGATACTCTGTGCCAAAATCTTTCGGAGTATTCGAATGAAGAATTGATCACTGAGATCACTGAATCTTATGGTGAAGAGTTCTTCACTGAAAACGACCTGGAACTTCCTGCCTGAGTATAACAAATGCAATTCCAAGTTACTGAAATCGAGTTCGATTTTGATGATGATGCATTTGATGATCCTGAGGAGTTTTGTTATAGCGATGCAATGGATCTGACTGATGAGATCATCGGATCGATTTGGGAGGCAGTTGATGGTGATGATTTGGTAGAAGAGATCACCGCAATGGTAGGATGGTGCATCAAAAGTATTGATTACCGTATCATCCTTAAGTAACACAAACTCATGTGCCAGTTGGCAAAGTGGCACAAGACCCCTTGATTTTTGCCCGAATCTGTGCCATGCTTAGCGCATGATCAAAACCACTTCAAACCCCTACATCGCTCAAATCTACGCCAAGGGTCGGGACTATGTGCCCACCCCTGCCAAACTGGGGGAGTTCCCCAAGACCATCCACGGTCGCACTTTTGAGACTGAGGCAGAATACCGCGAGGCGATCGCGGACATGCTCAACGGGATGTGACAGTCTCCGAACTGTCCACCAATTGCCCCATTGCCCCTCAGGGGGTGCCATACTATTCACATCAACCAAAGGGAGTTCCCCATGCGTAAGATTGAAAAGCAAATGAATGCCGCCATCACTGCTGGCAAAGATTGGAAATCTGCTAACACTGAAGTGATCGCATGTTCCAACGTTTCGGATGTATTTTTGCACGGCAATCTGATCGCCCGAATCGGTGAAACTTGGATCGAACTTTTTGACGGTGGTTGGCAGACTGTCACCACCAAGTCCCGCCTGAATGCTATTCTTGCCGAGCACGGATTGCCTGGTGAGTTTGTCTTTCAGAAGAACTTTCAGTGGTTTGTGCAACAGGAAGGGGGTGCAATTCCTTTCTTCTCTGGTATGCGTCTTGCCTGATGTTTCACACTCTCACTAAATCCCGTTCCGCAAATTATCACCGCCAAAGTATGCTGAAACTCACCGCCTGCGCTCTGCTCCTGTGGTTGCTTTGGGAACCGATCCAACCGATCCGTGCTGTGACAGCTGACGCACTGCACACTACCGCCAACCTGATTCACCGCTGACCCCTTAGAATACTGACAACAGCACCGAACCGATGCAACCGCTCAAGATCCGCGACGCTCACCGCATGATCGCCAAAGCAGGAGGCACCATCCACCAGGGGGGCAAGCACAACAAAGTGACCCACCCCAACCTGACGCAAACTTTCACCCTACCCCATAGGGGTGCAAAGGGTCGCCCGACCCTATCCCCTGGAATGACCGTAGAATTTAACAAATTTCACGCCATGATGCTGGCAGTTCGGGACGCTTCCTGAACTGTCCACCAATCCCCCCAAAGGGGTCCGCTGACCCCTTATAATACTTTCAGATCAAACGAACCGACCTTATGACCATTGAGCAGGCAGAGCAAATCTGGCAGGACTGCTACAACAGCGCCGACCTCTCCCTCTGGAATCAGTACACCAGCGCCCAGCGTCTGCAGGCAATCGAAACCCGCGACGCTCATGCCAACGGTGGACAGTGGGGAATCTGGAACATCAGCGACCGCGACTGACCCCCAGACCCCTTAGGATACTCTCAAACAAACGAACCGACCTTATGGCAATTTTCTCCATGGCATCCGACCTCGCTACCCGTGAGGTGCGCTTTGTGCCCCGTAAGACTGAGACCGCACCCCAGAGCGTCTACGCTGGTCAGGTGCAGGCGCATGAGGGTTGGTGGTATGCAGGATGCTACGCTGACCGCTACGCTTCGGATGTCGTGCCTGTGACGTTCGACTAAGTGGCACAGGGGTCCCCACAGGGTCCCCTCCCACCCCTTATAATTCTTTCAGATCAAACGAAACGACATGACCGCAACCCTCAGCACCTACAACGGTTGGGCAACCTACGAAACCTGGAATGCTGCCCTCTGGGTTGGCAACGATGAGTTCCTGTACAACACCGCCAAAGCGTGTGTGGAGTTCTGCTCCGATGATGAGACCCCGTGGGAGAAGTTCGTGCGCTGCATGACTGAGGGGCAGATCGGTCGCCACCTTGGCGGCACCCCTGACGGTGTGGCATGGGATAGCGTCGCCATCGATGCCGATGAGATGAATGCCATGATGGTCGATCTCTGAACTGTCCACCTGACCCCCACAGGGTCCCCTCCCACCCCTTATAATTCTTTCAGTTCAAACAACCAAACCAAACAAATGAGCATCACTTTCACCGCTAACTACAACGAAACCCTCAGCACCGAAACTGTTGAGAAGATCGAAGAATTGCTGGAGGATAACTACGCTCTGGATGACATGCTGGAGTTCATTGATTCCTACAATGAAAACGATTTCGTTGCTTATTATGAGGAATATGTCCGCTGTGGTGAAGCGATCGGTTATGAGGCAGTTGATGCTTTGATCGCAGAAATGGGTTGCGTTTCTTATGTTGAAGACTGCGACGATCGCTACCGTGGTTGTTATGACAATGAGGCAGACTTTGCCGAGGATTTCTACTCTGAGTTGTATGATGTTCCCTCTGCTTTGGTGATTGATTGGGAGGCAACTTGGGAGCAGAATTTGCGTTATGACTTCACTGCATGTGACGATGGCACGTCTTATCGTTCCTGCCACATCTTCTCTGATCACTGATCCTTTCCCCTTTCACATTCGTTCCCTTTACTAACACAAACTCATGACCACTTCCGTGATGATTTCCCTGCTCAATCGTGCCACCAATGGCAACGAACTGCTGCAGATTCTTGATACTCTGGGCGCTGAAGATTGTGCCGCTGAGAGTATCAACGAACCGACCCTCAATCCCATTCAATTCTGATAGTCTCATGATGAACTTTGCAATCGCTGATGATTTTGTTTCCGATCTTATGGATGACAATGTAATTAATGAATGCGGTGGATTTGTTATCCTTGATGATGAAGGTGAGATTGTACAGGTATTCGATTCTTATGAAGATGCAGAGGATTGGATTGCTGAGGATGTGGAACTTTACCGCATTGTGAATAACAATTATTCGTACTGAGAGTTATTCGTGGGGGCAGGTATTATGCCCCCTTATGTTATATTTTTTGCGGGCGGTGCGTTTTAAAAACGCATAACTACCCTAACCTACAGAGGTGACAATTCGAGTTCTATATAATAAGGACAAAAAAATTTTCCGAGAGTAACCGCATATATAAAAGCAAAAAGAGACAAGGATTATGTTAAAAAAATTTCCAGAAAAAATTGTGCCCATAGAACTCGATGATGTAACGGGAGATCTATTCATTACGATACCTGAAGACATCCTCAATGAATTGTCATGGGAAGAAGGAACTGTAGTACAATGGGATGTTACCAAGGAAGGGGACATTATGCTTAGAGAAGTAGATGAAGACTTTTAACATTACGATAAAAGATCGCGTGGTGTTCTCCGAGTTAAATGAAGAAGAAAAAGAGAAAACCTTAGATATGATCAACAAGGTACTCGGATTTGGTCTCATGCAAGGAAACATCGAAGACGTAAAGGTAGTAGAAAATTTATGACTGAAACAAGATTCAACGTTTATTATTCCCCGAGCAAATGCCCATCAAAAGCAAATCAGGTAGTTGCTCACCACTTAACTCATGAAGAAGTAGAACGTATGATTTCCAATGGAGAAATCAAATTTTCTCTTCATGAGATTCAACCCTTCGAATACTCAAAACCACTCGAAGAATCGTCTTATTGACACGTTCTAAATAAGATGTTATGATAACTGATGTAACCTCACTCTATTATGGCTAAAGGATTTACTGTTAAAGCAAAAACACCAACACCTACTGGTCAAGGACCTGTAGAGTATGATTATGAACTCGCTAAGGAAATGGTCAAAGGAAAGTCTGTAGTCCTTTGTCTTCCTGGTAGGGGTTGTTCTTTTACTTTCTTAAAAAATTTCGTACAACTATGTTTTGATCTGGTGCAAATGGGCGTCAGCATCCAGATCTCTCAGGATTACTCATCCATGGTGAACTTTGCACGTTGTAAAGTTCTTGGCGCTAATGTTCTTCGCGGACCTAATCAGATTCCGTGGGATGGCAAACTGCCGTATGATTATCAACTCTGGATCGATAGTGATATTGTTTTCCAAACTCCTCAGTTCTTGCAACTGGTTCTTATGGATAAGGATATTGCCGCTGGTTGGTATATGACAGAAGATGGGCAGACTACTTCCGTTGCTCACTGGTTAGAAGAAGATGACTTCCGTAGTAATGGGGGTGTTATGAATCATGAGACTGGCGAAAGTATGAAAAAACGCCGTAAGCCATTCACTGTAGACTATACAGGTTTTGGATGGGTATTGATCAAGCACGGTGTATTTGAACATGAAGAAATGAAGTATCCTTGGTTTGCTCCAAAGATGCAACAATTTGAATCTGGTGAAGTTCAGGATATGTGTGGGGAAGACGTTTCATTCTGCCTCGATGCTATTGCTGCTGGTTTTGAAATTTGGTGCGATCCAAACGTAAGAGTCGGTCATGAAAAAACAAGAATCATCTGATAAGTATTCCATTTACATCAAAGATGTGTTAGCATGGCAGGATCTTTCGGAGGAAGAAATGTTCGATACTTTGGAAGATCTTGCCCAACAATACTATGAACAAGGGCATCCAGACCCGTTAAACATCAAAACCGTTATCCAAGGAACATAAATTATGGCAGCAAAATCAACTGGTTCATACAAAGTAAAGTCATATATCCCAGGTCCACCCAAAAAGTCTCGTCAAGGAGATGGTATGGGAACCAAATATGCAGCATCGTCGAGAAATAAAGCACGTAAAAAGTATCGCGGTCAAGGAAAATAATTAAAATAGAGGTAGCAATACCTCTTTTTTAATGCAAATAAATAATTTTTTTACTACAAATTGAATTGGATAAGATTTCAATGGGTAATCACCTCTTATTAGAGGTGTATGATGTAACATATGACCTATTAAACGATGTAATTTCTCTTCAAGAATCCATGGAGAATGGCATTCAGAGGGCTGGAATGACTATTCTGAATATTTTTTCTCATAGTTTTGATCCTCAGGGGGTTACAATCGTAATTGCTCTATCAGAAAGTCATGTTTCATGTCATACTTGGCCAGAACATGGGTGTATTGCCATAGATGTTTATACCTGTGGGCAAGGAAATCCAAAGTTAATTGCACTTGAATTGTTAAAATATTTGAATTCTGATAATTATAGTCTTCGACAATTGGATCGTTAAATAGAAACAAGGAGATAGCAACCTCCTTTATAAAAGTTCTGTTTTATTAATTAAAACAGGAGCTAAAATGTCCAATTTACCAGTAGATAGAGATACAACTTACATGAGAGAAATGTGGGGAACCACAAAATTAGTCACTGATTATGGTTCTACACCACAAAAAAAGTCAATAACAGAAGAATTTGTTAGGCACAATCTCAAAAATCAGACCGAACTTCATGAAAAAATTAGAAATGATGATGATTATGATGATTGGGAATATGGAACTGAACCCTGTTACGGTAAAAATCCTTTAGTATAAATTATAAATAGCAAGAGAATCTATTGCCATGCCTTTAGATAGCAGGATCGTATCAAAATCTTTTAAAGATATCAGCTTTTCGTTTGTACCTCATCCAGTTACAAACGATATGACTGTTTTAAGGAATGAAGACGCAATTAAAACAGCAATCAAAAATTGCGTCTTTACGATTCCTGGTGAAAAATATTTTAATGAAAATTTTGGATCTCCCATCAGAAATAGTTTATTTGATTTAATTGATGATGCAACTGCATCTATTGTTTCGGATAGAATTATCGATACAATAGAAACTTATGAACCAAGAGTAACTAACGTTTCGGTAGAGGTTGAAGCATTGCCAGACGACAATGCCTTTAATGTTGTTATCTTCTATGACATTATTGGCGAACAGTTCCCAAGACAAGACCTAGAGTTCATTTTAGAGGCTACCAGATAATGCCAGCAAACAAATTTACAAATTTAGATTTCGAAGATATTAAACAATCTATTAAAGACTATTTGAGAGCAAATAGTGACTTTAATGGTTTTGATTATGAGGGATCTAATTTTTCTATTCTAATTGATACTCTAGCATATAACACATACCAGACAGCATTTAATACCAACATGGTAGTAAATGAGTCTTTTATTGATTCTGCAACAATCAGAGAGAATGTAATATCACTTGCAAGGAACATTGGTTATGTTCCAAGATCAAGAGCAGCAGCAAAAGGCGTCGTGAACCTAATTGTTTCGGACCCAACATCAATCATCAATGGAAATACCTTAACTCTTAGAAAAGGTTTGATTTGCACTGGAGATTCTAGAGGAACTACCTATGCATTCTCTATTCCAGAAAATATAACTTTGGGAGTTATTAACGGTGTAGTTGATTACCACAATGTTAATATTTACGAAGGAGTTTTGCTATCAAAGGCATTCACTGTTGATGGTTCTTCCGAACAAAAATTCATTTTAGATAATCCATATATTGATACTTCTACAATTAGAGTTTATATTTACAGACCTGGAGAAATTGGAGACGGTAGAAAATATAGATTAGTTGATAATATTATTAAAGTAACTAAAGATTCTGAAGTATTTTTACTTCAGGAAATCGAAGATGAAAAGTACGAAATCATTTTTGGCGATGGATTCTTTGGTAAGAAATTAGAAGTCAATACGGAAATTCGAGTAGATTATATTGTAACTGAAGGAATTGTAGGAAACGGAGCGGCAAACTTTACATTTAGTGGAGATTTATATGATGGTTTAGGTGTAAGTGTAAATCAAAATGATCTAGACATAAGTTTAACAACTATTCAGTCTGCTGTAAATGGCGCAGAGATTGAGTCAATTGATTCAATTAGGTATTATGCCCCTAGGTTGTATTCATCGCAGTACAGGGCGGTTTCTACCAACGATTACGAAGCGATTATACAACAAATCTATCCAGATACTGAAAGCGTTTCTGTTATTGGAGGTGAAGAATTAGACCCACCACAATTTGGAAGCGTTGTTATTAGTATTAAACCAAAAAATGCAAACTTTATATCAGACTTTACAAAATCTCAAATTCTATCAGAATTGAAAAAATATACCCTTGCAGGTATTAACCAAACAATTATAGATCTTCAAATTCTACATCTAGAGTTTGATACTTATGTTTATTATAATAGCAACATATTCAATGACGCCAATACTTTAAAAACAAAAGTATACGATGCAACTAATAAGTATGCAAGATCTTTAGATCTCAATAAGTTTGGTGGAAGATTAAAGTATAGTAAATTTGTCAAATTAATTGACGATTCTGATAGATCTATAACTTCTAATATAACTCATATTAGAATGAGAAGAGATGTACGTGCAGAACTTGATATAGTAAGTCAATATGAAGTTTGCTTTGGTAATCAATTTCATGTTAATCTAGATGGAAAAAATATAAAATCAACAGCATTTAACATTAGAGGTGAAAGTTCGCCAGTATACTTTACTGATTTTCCAGGAGGAAGTAGAGAAATTGGTAGATTATCTATTGTAAAAATAGATAGTAATGGAGAGATTGTGCCAGTAATTGGTGATGCTGGAACCGTAGATTACATAAATGGAGAGATTATTATAAATTCTGTTGTAATTACTGGAACATCTTTAGCAAATAATACTATAGAAATACAAGCTGTTCCAGAATCAAATGATGTAATAGGTCTAAAAGACCTGTATTTAAGCATGGATTTGTCCAAGAGCACTATAAATATCATCAGAGACACTATCAGTTCTGGGGATCAAATTTCAGGAGTTTCGTACCCAGTTTCGTCAAGTTATTCAAATGGAGCTTTAACAAGGTAAGATGGCAGTAAAAAGGGTTAAGATTAAAGACATTGTTGAGAGTCAACTTCCAAGATTTGTATTAGAAGACTCACCAAAAGTTGCCGAATTCTTGAGACAGTATTATATTTCTCAAGAATTTCAAGGCGGTTCTGTAGATCTTGCTGAGAATTTAGATCAATATATTAAATTAGATCATTTGGTCGCTAGTGTAATTAATCCAGCAATTACACTAGAATTTCCTATCTCTGCTTCAGATGATCAAATATTACTCTCCTCTGTAGAGGGATTGCCAGATTCTTATGGTTTGGTAAAGATTGATGATGAAATTATCACTTATACAGGAGTTGATGGAAATACTCTAACTGGTTGTGTTAGAGGTTTCAGTGGTATTGTAAAGTATAGAGATGAGAATAACCCCGAAGAATTGATATTTGAAAGTACAAATGCAGCATCTCATACTTCTGGATTAGTAACATTTGACACTACTACTTACTCCCCAGGGGACTATTATTATCAAGATGCTACCATTACAACCATGTATGGTATCATCAGAGTTCGCCCAAGTACTGGCACAGTAAAAACTGTAAGATATAAAGTCAAAAATATCCAGAGTTCTTTTTATCAACTTTCTGGTCCAGATATTGATGATACGCAATTAAATCAGACTGTCGTAGTAAATCAGGGAGATATTGTACAGTTTGAAGTAGAAGCTTCTGGTCATCCTCTATACATCCAGTCAACTGGAGATGGTTATGATACAAATGCAGTATTAACTGTTGGAGTACAAAATGCTGGTGCTTCAGTAGTCACTAGTGTACAAAATTTAAGCGTAGAGTTTTTAAAAGAGTTTTTCATTAAGTTAAAGACTCTTTATGCTCCTGGATTTGAAGATAGGAAACTATATGAAGGAGTTAACATTAAAAACTTCTTAGCAAATGTAAGGAGTTTTTATCAGACTAAAGGAACCAGAGAATCTTTTAGAATTCTTTTTAGTGTCTTATATGGAAAATCAGTACAGGTAGTTGATTTAGAAGATTTTGTTTTAAAATCATCAACATCAAACTATTTGAGAAGAGCTACTGTTGTTGCTCAGGTAATTTCTGGAGATCCTCTACTACTTACTGGTCAAACTTTATATCAAGATGATGACCCAACAAATCCAGAGGTAATAGCAGCATCTGGTCCAATTTCAGAAGTAGAAATTTTCTCTCGTCAAGGAGAAGTATTTTATAAAATTCCTCTGTTTATTGGTTACAATGAACAGTCACTAGTTACTGGAAGATTTTATGTTCCAGGATATACAAAAAATACATTAGAAGCTTCTGCTAATGCTAGAGTAATTAACGTCGATAGTACCGTAGGATTCTCGAAGAGTGGCAAATTAATCATTGATGGTCTAAATGGAACAACCATAGTAACTTATACTGACAAAAACTTAACTCAATTTTTGGGTTGTTCTGGTCTAACTACAAATTTACCAGTAGGTTATGCTTTAAGATCAAATGTAACCGCATATGGATTTGAAGAAGGTGATTCTTCCAGAAGAGTTGATTTGAGAATTACTGGAGTTTTAGGAGAATTCGAGTCAATCGGTGATAATTATTATCTGGATGTTGGTAATGAAATCTATATTAAGTCAATTGGAGAAGATATTGGAGTTCCTGCAGATCCAACACAGGAACCAACATATAAGCAAAAGATTTTTAATTCTTGGCTTTATAATGTAGCGACGCGCTACCAAGTAAAAGAAGTTTCTGGATCAACATTCACATTATTTGACAATATAACAAAAAATTATTTAAAGACTGGAGATCAAGTACATGTTTTACCGAGGGATTCCAGTACAATTTTGACTACGGCAGAAGTAACTGTACTTAATTCTAATACTATTCAACTATCAAACACAACTGGCGTAGTAGCAAATGGAAAATATGATATTAGAAGAATTATAGAAAGGGCATCTTCAACTAATAATTTGATTGAATTTGGAAATGAGACTATAACATCTGACATTCAAAATACATACGTCACAAAGGACAAAACCTTTGAAAGTATGTACGTTGCATGTCAAGGTTTACCATCGTTTGACATAAATGTTGATAGAGTACGTGTAGAATTTAATGGATTAGATATTGCATCTGGAGCAATTCAACAACTTGTATCCTTTGTAAATAACTTACCATTTGTTAGTGGAGATGAAGTAATATATGAAGCTTTGAATGGCGCTCCTTCAATTGGAGGGTTGGAAAGCGGAAAAAGATATTTTATTTGGATAAATCCATCTGCAAATAATCAGTTAAAACTAACTGAAGCAAGATCTTTTATAGATGCGAATAAGTTTATCACTCTAACGCCAGCTGCAGGTACGCACAGACTGACACTTGCAGCACATTATGATAAGTTAATTCAACCACAAAAAATATTAAGACAATTCCCATTATTCCCGAATGTAAAGTCTGGTTTGGCACAAACCACAACATACGGCGCAACAGGTATGTTGATTAATGGTGTAGAAATTATCAATTACAAATCCAGTGATTTTATTGCGTATGGTCCACTAGAGAGTTTGTCTCTAATTTCTGGAGGTACTGACTATGATATTATTAATCCACCAAATGTAAATATTTCTAATACTGGAGCTGGTGGCACAGAGGCTAGAGTGGATCCAGTTATTACTGGATCTCTTAAATCGATTTATTTGCCAAACAAAGACGTTTATGATATTGACCAAATTTTTGGATTAAACATTGAAGGTGGCAATGGTCAAGGAGCAAGTGCATCTGTAACCCTATCAAAAAATTTCACAACAGTGGAATTTAATGCAAAATCTATTTTTTCAAATGGTGGTGTTGATGTTGCTGCAAATACAATCACTTTTACCTCATCTCACAACTTCAGTACTGGTCAAAAAATAGTCTACAATGCAAACGGAAACAATCCACTGGGAATTGCCAAAACTTTAGGGTCTGATGATGATTATAGTTATGGTGATACATTAGAAAATGGAATCATTTACTTCCCACGAATTGTTAATACTTCAACAATTCAATTACACTTAACTGAAACTGATGCAGTAAATGGTATTAATACAGTTGGTATTACAACTCTAAACAATCTCGGTATCCATAAATTTAGATCATTTGATTTCAAGAATAAAATTCAGACTATTTCTGTAGTAACTGCTGGTGAGGGATATACTAGAAGGACTTATAATATTAAGTCAAACATCGGCATTAACACATCAATCGATGCGTTTTATGTACCAAACCATGGATATAAGGACGATGAAGTTGTAGTTTATCAGGGAACAGATCCTATTAGAGAATTAACTTCAAATTCTCAATATAGAATCATCAAACTAAGTGCTGATGAATTTAGATTGGCGAATTCATCAATTGATGTATTAAGAAATAGGTATATCAACTTCAGTAATACTGGAAGTGGTATTCACACCGTAAAATATCCAGATATAACAGCAAAGATTGTTGCATCTGTTGGTGGAACTACAATTTCAATTGATACCGAACCAGATTTTAGAGGAGAAATTATAAGCACTTATCTTTCCGAAACAGGAAGTAATTATGGTTCAAATGTATTAAATTTTGAAAAATCACCAACAGTAACCGTTATTAGTGGTAGAGGAGCACAATTCCAACCATTTGTCAGCAACGGAGTCATAACAGGTGTTCAAATTATTGGTGCTGGTGAAGAATATACATCTGCACCAGATTTAGTTGTCAATGGAGAAGGAACTGGGGCACAATTAAAAGCAAAAATTACAAATAAAAAAGTTACGTCAGTAGAAGTCATATCTGGTGGACTTGGATATAATCCAAAAACCACAACTATTAGTGTAACATCTATTGGTCGTGGTGCAATTATTGAAGCCTCAATAAGAAAATTAACCGTCAACTTGAGAAATAAGTACTCAAGCGATGATTTCCTCAATCCAAATACAAATTATCCATTGCAATATGGTACTCTATCTTATTCTCAACAATTCCAAGATGCTTTTGGAGATAGTCTAGCAACTAGATCCCCTATTATTGGATGGGCATATGATGGAAACCCAATTTTTGGTCCATTTGGCACAAGAAATCCAAAAGAAAATACAGGTATTACAACATATATTCGTTCTGGATATGAGTTGAGACAGAATGAAGTTGAGAATAGACCGTCAACATCTTTATTCCCAGCTGGATTCTTTGTAGAAGATTATAAATTTGTAGGCAATGGTGATCTCGATGAGTACAATGGAAGGTTCTTTATCTCCGATGATTTCCCACAAGGAATCTATGGATATTGCGCTACATTAGAAATTAACCCAGGAACTGGTTTGCCAAGACCAGCATTCCCATATTATATCGGAAATTCTTATATAAGTCCAAAGGCTTCTCAAGTAATTTCTCAAGATACTGATTTAAACACTTTAGATTTAAATAGAAATACATATCCATACAAATTAAAGAGTCCAACTGCATCTTACGATTTTATTATTGAGTCTGATGAATTAGTTGGTCAGGAGGGAGTTGTTGATTCCATCATCACTTCTTCTGTTGAAAAATTAAATATTATCGAATCTGGAGACTTATATAAAGTAAATGACAAGATTGTTTTTGATGAAGAAGGAACAAATGGTCAGGGAATAAATGCAGTAGTTTCTTTTGTCAAGGGAAAGGATGTAAATTCAATTCAAAGTACAAATGTTCAGTTTAATGACGTAACTTTCATTAAAACGAGTGATACTCAAATAACTGGCATTATCGAACCAAACCATCAATTCAATAATAATGAAGTTATTGAAATATTTGATCTAAACACTGATGTAAAAGGTTTGTCTGGATTCCATGTAGTTGGAGTTGCAACAGAAAGAGCGATCATATTGGATCCAATGCAAGGTGGAGGACCCGTAGGATTGGTCACTGATGTTATTGTCAGTAGAATTCCAACAAATGTAAGTGGTGGAAGTAGCATTAGGATGAGCAATGGAGAAGTTTGCAAAATTCTTAATGTTATTAAAAGAGGAAATATTCTAAGACTAGAAAGAAGTGGAATTGCAACATTCCAAGAGGCAGACACTATTACTTATTTGCAAGATAAATTTATAATCGAAAGTGATGCCCCACAGTTTGAATCCGAATATTTCCCTAAAGAATACTTCAATCCAAAAACAGCAGTTGGTGTTGGTACTACTGTAGGCAATTACAATTCTCTAGAATATTATGAAAATAGGGTTCAGAAGACCAGGGTAATAAATCACCAGGAAATTTTTGTAGACAAGCACCCATTCTTTGATGGTCAAAAAGCTTTATTTGTAAAACCAGCAGGTTCATTGTCTGTTGCAATTGCAACTGCAATTGGAGTTGGAACAACAGCTATTTTAGTTAATGATAGCATCCCAAGATCTGGAACATCTCAAGAAGTTTGGATTGTAAATAAATCAATCAATAGCATTGGAATTAAGACAGAAAGAAATGGCGCACCAGTCTTCTTCACATCAAATGGATCGGACTTTAGCGATTACTATATTCAGGGAATAGGAACGGCTGTACGTGGATCAGTAAAACAACCAACAACAACAGTAACCACATCTGAAGCACATGGATTGCAAGTTGGAGATAAGGTTAGTTTTAATATTTTAGCAAATAATACAGTTGGAATTGGTACAAGCACTACAGTAAGAGTTGAATTGAATAGTGCTGGTCTATTAGTAGTAGATTCTCAGGGTATATCCTCTGCTGGCATAAACACTGTTACAAACAGAATTACAGTTCCAGGTAACAATTTTAGGACAGGAGATAGGATTTTCTATGAACCAAGATGCCCAGAAGTAATAGGTGGTCTTGGAACTGGAAGATATTTCGTTTATAAAGATACTCCAGATGAGTTTAGACTATGTGAAACATATGAAGATGTCTTTGCAGATGTTCCTGTAGTAGTCTCATTAACAAGTATTGGTGGAACAGATCATAATTTTGCTCTGATTAATCCAAAATTAGAAGTAGCAAGTAGATCATCTCTCAATTTTGACTTGCAAAGTTACAGTCTAAATGGATATGGATTTAAAATTTATTACGATAGGGGTTATAAGAGCATATTTGTTGGGACGGGTAAGAGCACGACAGCGGAAGTTGGAGATCCATTAGACGTTGAAGGTAGACCATCTGGAATTGGTGCTACTTATACGAAAGTTAAGGTAGATAATAATACCTTCTGCCCACCAGTTCTTTATTATAATCTCACAAAAAATGGTTTCCCAATAGATCCAGATAAAGACGTTAAGGAATTTGGAACAATCAAGTATGTAAATAGCGCATATACTGGAGAATTTGAAATTACTAGTATTGGTTCGTCTCTTGCTGGAGTTGGAACAACCGCATTTAGTTTTGCAATAGCAAGAACTCCAGAAAAAGTTTCATATGCAGCAACTGAAGCAAGAGCATTCTACTCAACAGCATCATTGGGTGTTGAAGGTCCAATTGATAAGGTACAATTAGTTTCTGGTGGAGAATTCTATTCTCGTCTACCAAGATTCGTAAAAGTCGAATCCGAAAGAGGAAATAATGCTACTATCAAACCAGAATCAAAGAAAATTGGAAAAATTAATTCCATATCATTGATCAATGAAGGATTCAATTATTCTTCAGATCAATCATTAAGACCTATTGTTGATATTCCGAATGTTGCAGATATTACTTCATTCAATACAATCGATAATATCGAAATAACCGCAAATGGTAGAAATTATATTTCTGCACCAAAATTAGCATTGGTCGATAGATTTAGTGGAATTGCTGTTCCAAATGCTAATATTTTTGCGGAAATTAGTAGGGATTCTGGTTCTGTAACTAAAGTTGGAATTGATAGACCACCTACTGGATTAAAAAATAGAGAATATAAGGTATATCCAACAAATAATACAAATGGTATTGTAATTGTTTCCACACAGTCAAATCCAACCAGAACTGGTATTGTAACTTTTACAATTGCAACTCCAGTATTAGGATTTACTGCACAACCATTCAAGGTCGGTGATATGGTTTGGATTGAGGGATTTGAAACAGATGCTGACGCAGATGGTTATAACTCAACCGATCATAAGTATAATTATTTTAAAATTGACAATATCGTTACTCAAAATCCATTTGTATTTGAAGTTGATTATTCCAACTATACTCTAAATGTTGGTCTCGGCGTTAGTGATACTGGTAGTTTCCCAAGAGTTATTAAGAAGTCAGATCTTGCCGATTTCAATGTAACATTGAAGCAATCGACATTTGAAAAAAATGAAAAATTAGTTGTAAACTCAGTGCTTACTGATCTTCAAGTAATTTCTTTTGATAAGGTTGCAGGTAATATTAAGTACATTGGTCTATATCAATTACAAGTTGGCGATAATATAGCAGGTTCAAAGAGTGGATCAAGAGCTACAGTTCAAGATATTATTAGTTTCTCTGGAGTTTATAGTGTAAAAGGAGAAAGTGAAAAAACATTAGAGGGCGTAGGTGGTTCTGGTAAACTAAATTCCAGTTTCCAGGTTCTTGAAGACAACAACTATTATCAAAATCTATCATATACACTTAAGTCGGAAGTTGCTTATGACGATTGCATTGATGCTGTCAATAATACAGTACACCCAACTGGTCTTAAAAATTTCGTTGATAATCAAATTGTTTCGTCTATTCCAAGAGTTGGTATTCAAACTGCAACTACAACTTCATTAACAACTGTCGATCTTGTAGAAAATGTTAGGGTTGATGATGTTTATAATTATGATCTTGCAAGAGATCTTGATGTTAAGATTAGAAATAATCAATCTATAAGTAATAAGATTGAATTGCAGAATGCAAAACTATCTGATTACATCGAATCCAAGACAAATAGAGTTTTACCAGTCGATGATATTTCTTCACAATTTAGTAACCTAAGTAATCCAAATACACTGGATTTATTTGAAAACATTTACAGGTATCCATTCAATTATACTTCAAATAGATTCTTAGTTCAGATTACTACTGAAGACTATAAGAAAGTACAAGTTTCTGAAATTACGATTCTTCAGGATGGTTCAAATACCTACTATACGGAACCAACATTTAAAAAATTACACAATACTCCACAAGAAATTGGTACTCTTGAGGCAGATTTAGATGAAGAAAACTCTAATGTTAGAGTAAGATTCTATCCAACAGATCCTTATAACACCAATTATAATATTAAAATTATCAACAACTTCTATGATACTGTACCAACTATTACTGGAATAGGTACAACTCAATTTGGATTTGCTGCTCTAATGGGAGCCGATGCCCAAATTGGAACAATGACATCAAAATCATTTGTTTCTGTTGCTGCAACAAATTACAACTACTTACATGCATATGTTGAGGCAGAAACATTATCAGTAGGACAAAAAGAAACACTTTTTGCTGAAGTTGTTGCTATTCATGACACTAGTGATAGTTACATTGGTGAATATAATATCATTTCCTCTGATGGTTCGTATGGTGGAACAAATGCTGGAACCTTTGGAACCTTTGGATCTACTTATGATCCGATTAATAATAAGTTTAGCATTGACTTTTACAATAATAGTACCAAAGATATTGTACAATTAAAATCAAGAATTATCGGATTTGGCAAAACTGAAGGAACCACAAACAGAGATTATAGATTCCTAGCTAGTGGAATGATCCCAGGCAATGAAAGATCAGCAAGATACTATACTGAATATCAAACTGTTGGTGTTGGTTCAACTGCAAATTTTGCTGGAATCACAAGTGCAAACCAATCTGTAAACCAATGTACGATGATTGTTGGTTATGGAAGGACCTTCTCTTGCTACCAGTACTTATTCCTCAATGATTATTTCTCTGGAAGTCTATATTTCTCAGAATATCCAGTATTATCTGTAGGAAACACTAGTGGTCTGGGGACAGTTTACGCGGATTATGATGCTAGAGGAAGAGGTGTATTAATCTTTACGCCCGACCCATCAATTACTGAAAAGATGTACATGAGAACCTTTAATGAGGTCATGTATCTTGAATTGGAACAAAATAATGTAAATCCACTACAATATGGAGTTGCAATTGAAGAGGTCTTCAACACAAAATATACTGCACTAAACTTAAGAAATATCTTCGAATTCCCAATGGATTGGAATGGATATCCAATCTATACCAAAACATTTAACCCAGCAATCCCAGGTCAGTTCAACCCAGCAACTGGCGTATTCAATATCAAAAATCACTTCTTTACTACTGGTCAACCATTAGTTTATACTCCAGGTGGAAGTTTTGTTGGACTAGCAACAACTGCTATTTCTATGAATAGTGGTAGTTTTATGCCAGGAATTGTTTATGCTATCAAAGACAACGAAGATAATTTTAGAGTCGGTTTAACTACTGCTGATGCACTTGCTGGAATTGGCACAACATTTGCAGATGTTGGTTCTGGCAACGTTCATAAATTTGATACACGAGGAAAATTAGAGAGATCCTTGATCGCTATTGATGGTATTGTACAAAAACCACTAACTTGGGCTCCAATTACTAGAACTCTTGAGCATAACATAGTATCTGCTGGAGGAACTTTAGGATTGGGTAAAACCGACATATATGCATCAATATCTGGTATTTCTTCAATAGTCCTTGGAGATTTGTTCCAGATTGAAGATGAATTAGTAATAGTAGATTCCGTTGGTGTTGGAGTTAGTTTATTTGCGATAGATCCAAGTGGTATTGGAACATATAATTTAATTAAAATTCAAAGAGGGGCAGTTGGAACTGCAGCATCTTTCCATGCAAATGGAACCTTAATGCAAAAATATACTGGTTCCTACAATATCGTAGATAGTAAAATCTTCTTTACTGGAGCGCCAAATGGTGGTAAGTCGTCCGATGAAGCTATCAATACTGGTATCCCAGAGAAAGGATCCAGCTTTAGTGGAAGAGTTTTCTTAAGAAAAGATTACTCGACCAATAAGATTTTTGATGACATCTCTGGTCAGTTTACTGGTATTGCAAGAACCTTTACACTGAAGTCTGAAGGTCAAGATATAACTGGAATTGGAAGTGAAGGTGGTTTTGGTATATTCTTTGTCAATAACATGTTCCAAAAACCACAAACTCTCAATAATGTAAATGCCAACTTGTTCATTAGAGAATCTGGTGGTCAAAGTAATTTGACATTTACAGGAACTTTGAATGAGACTGGAGATGTTGTAACATCTTTTGTTGATATTAACCAAAACGGTGTTCCTAGAGGTGGTATAGTCGTAACCCTTGGTTCCAGTGAAGGACAAGGATTTGCGGAATTGGGCAACCCATCAATTGGTGCCTCAGTAAACCATGCTGGAGAAATTTGGAAGGTATTGACATCTCCAACGACTCAAAATATGGTGGAGATTACAGATTTTATCTATGACCATACTACTGGATTATCTACTGTAACAACAAGCACTCCACATGGATTTATCGATGGTACTTACATTGATATGGTAGGCATTGGATTTACTTGCAATCCAACAAAATCTGGTATTACCACTGGAGTATTCCCATATACCAGAGGTCAAAAGAAAAATATTGCAAATATCATTTATGATAATACCACTGGAATGGCAACTGTAACGACAGTAGAACCATTTGGAATCTTAAATGTTGGCGAAGAAGTATTTTTCAATGGAATTGGATTTACTTGCATTGGGCAAAAGTATGCTCAGATTAGCCAGACTGCTGGATTGACAACAACAATATTCCCAACCAGAACTGGTATTGCAAAAACAATTTCAGACTTTAAGTATCACAATTCTACTGGTATTGGAACAATCACATTATCAACACCACACAGATATCAGGCAGGAGATAGAATTTATCTCGAAGATCTCGAACTATCATGTGGATATGGAATTGGAATCACCGATGTTCTTTATAATGCATCTACTGGACTAACAACTGTTACAACAGCATCGGCGCATGGTTTCTCTAAAGGAGACAAAGTTAGATTATCTGGTATTGCATTTACTTGCCCAGGATATGGTACAACTATTGCAATTTCTGACTTTGAATATGACAATTCAACTGGAATTAGTACTATTACACTTTCTGCTGAGCATGGAGTAAAACCAGGGCAACAAATTAAACTAGTTGGTCTTGGATTTACTTGTGATTCTGCATATATTGGCGTAACTACTACTATCTTCCCAGATGGCACACAAGGAGACGTATTCCCAGTAATTAAGGTACTGTCGGCAACTAAGATTTTAACCAATGTTGGAGTTTCTACCATCGTTCACCATTATGATGCTGGCGGTCATATGCAGGTTGGTATTACATCAACCATATTCCCATCAGGTAATAATGGTTTTGAGTTTATTATTACTAGTGTTCCAACCACTAAGAAGTTTAGAGTAAATGTAGGAACCTCCACAATTCCACATACTTATGTAAGTGGTGGTACAGCAATTCTTGGTCTAACCACAACAACCTTCCCACACCCAACTGGAATCGCCCACAGCCTGTCTGATTTTGTTTATGACAATACGACTGGTATTGCGACAATTACGGTTGCTAGAGGCGGTCACACGTACTCATTAGGAGATAGAATTAATTTTGCTGGTATTGGATTTACTTGCGACGGTGGTTCTGGTTTAACAACCTCGGTATTCCCAAGTCCTTTAGGTAGACCATATAATATCACTGGGTTTACCTATGATAATTCAACTGGTCTAGCGACAGTAACCACTTCAGTTGCTCACGACTTTAAAGTAACCGATAGCTTAAACTTTGAAGGAATTAATTTCAGTTGCCCTGGTGGATCTGGAATTACAACCACAGTTTTCCCAGATACAGTCAACTTCCCAACTAGATCATACAGAGTACTTGCAATCCAAGATTCTACCAAGATTCAAGTTGACGTTGGAGTATCGACAATTATTCACACATATGTCGCTGGTGGCACCGTTTCTGCAATTAAGAAGACTGGACCATATGAGGTAAACAGAATTATTGGCATCAGTACTTTCTGCTGCAATGTCGGAATCTCAACGTATAAGCATTATTATACACCTGCAAATGGCGTTGGAGAAGTTACAAAGTTAAACTTTGGTGGTGTTGATGATACTTATGTTGTTACTGGAATAGTAAGTGCAAAATCATTTACTATTGATGCTGGAATTTCCACATATACCCACACATATGCTGGCGGTGGAATCTCCAGAAAGAAATTAAGGACTCAATCTTTTATTGTAGACACTGTTGTAAACGATAGAACTTTTAGAACCAATGTTGGACCTTCTACATATCGCCATGTATATGATCCACAACCAATTAAAGTTCCAGGTACTATCTTAATAAGTAATTTCCAATATAACAATCAAACTGGATTAGCAACTATCACAGCACCTTTCCATGGAATTAGAAAAGGTGGTGAACTCATTAGAATTTCTGGTCTCGCATTGAGTTGCCCAGGTGGATCTGGAATCACAACAACAATCTTCCCATCTGCTGATGGATTAAGCAGAAATGTAACTAACGCAATTTATGACAATACTGTAGGAATTCTTACTGTGACAACTGCAGTTGGTCATGGTATTACCTTTGTTGGTCAATTTGTTAAGTTAGAAGATCTTGGATTTGATTGTGCAGGTGGAAATACTAGTGTAACTGGAGCAACATATTTTAGTGACCTTCCTATTACTGGATTTGATTACACAGAAACAACAGGTGTTGCTACAGTAACTGCTGTAGGTCATGGATTGACAACAGGAGAAAATGTAAGACTATCTGGTATTGCATTTACATGCCCTGGTGGATCTGGAATCACAACTACCATCTTCCCAGATGGTACACAAGGATTCTTCTTTGGAGTAAATGATGTTATTGATCCAGACACATTTGTTACTAACGTAGGAATTTCAACCATTGCTCACACTTATGTAAGTGGAGGAATTGTAAGAACTGGAGTTACTACTGATAAGTTCCCATCTCCTCAGGGAGCATTCATTAAGATCTTTGATTTTGAATATAATAACCAAACTGGTCTAGCAACAGTAACCACTAACGGTTATCATCAATTTGGATCTGGTCAGGTAATCAAATTCCACGATATTCATTTCACATGCCCAGGTGGTTCTGGAATCACTACAACTGTATTCCCCGATAATAACCAAACCACATTTGTAGTAAAAGAAAGAATTAATAGACATCAATTTACAGTTAATGTTGGAATTTCTACAATTCCACATACCTATGATAAGGGTGGTAGAGTTTCTCCAGTTAGATATACTGGTCCGTATGAGGTAATTTCAATTAATAGCAATACCGAGTATGAAGTCAATGTTGGAAGATCTGCCATTGCACACACATATACGAGTGGCGGAACATCAAAACCTCAACATTATACTGGTCCTTATGAACTTCTAAGTGTAGTCGATTCAAATACTCTAAAAGTAAGAATTGGTATTTCTACATATGTACACACATATGTAAGTGGAGGTAAGGTTACTAGGTTACGTTCTGGTATTGTTGAGAAAAAACTAAATCCAGGTCCATTCACAGTTGATAGTGTAATAGATTCTACCAAGTTTACTGTTGATGTAGGTATTTGCACTTTCCCACACTTCTATCATTCTGGTGGTAAGGTGGGAGAATTGCTATCATTCTTCCCAGGAAGTGGATATTATGGAAATACTGTTCCTGTCACTTTAGTATCTAAGAATGGCATTGGTTCTGGAGCAGCTATAAACGCAACTGTTGGTTATGGTGGATCGTTAGTTTTCACTCTCAATAATGTAGGATCTGGTTATACGGATTCGCCAATTATCAGATTGCCAGGTCCATCATATGATGATGTACCCGTTAAGGGTCTCTTTAGACTTGGTATTGGAGAAACTACACAAACTGGATTTGGTCTATCAGTAACACTAAATGTTGGTGGTATATCAACCTCTGGTATAACTTCAAACTTGAGTGGCGTTAAGAACTTTAGCATTACTAATCCAGGTTATGGTTTTGCTGTTGGAGATAAATTAACTACCGTTGGATTAGTCACTGCGGCACAGATACTATCTGGAAAGACAGTAGGTTATCGCACAGACACCGTACCATTTGAACTTCAGGTCTTGGAAACTTACAGTGATACTTTCTATGCTTGGCAATTTGGTCAGATTGATTATATTGATGATGTAACTGAGTTGCAAAACGGAGAATCAAAGAGATTCCCACTAAGGCAAAATGGTCAGTTATTGAGTTTTGAAAAAGCAGATGGATCTGCAATTTCATTCCCAGCTCTTTTATTAATCTTCGTAAATGGAGTTTTACAACTTCCAAATACAAACTATATTTTTGAAGGTGGAACTTCATTTGAATTTACATCAGCACCACAACCAGATGATCAAATTGCAATTTACTTCTATAGAGGAAGTAACGATGATGTTATCAATAAAGAAGTATTTGAAACTATTAAGGTCGGAGATGAAGTAATAATTCTCAGAAAAGCGTTTGATCCCGACACAGTAGATCAAGACCCAAGAGTTGTTAATACAATTTTGGCATCAGATACAGTTGCTACAAATCTATACACTCTTCAAGGAATTAATGATACTACATATAGACCTTTAGTGTGGAGAAAGCAGAAAAATGACAGAATTGTTGATGGTAGGGTTATTTCAAAGTCTAGAGAAACTTTAGAACCACAAATTTATCCAACAGCAAGAGTTATTGGTTCAATCGGTTCTACTTCTACATCTATCTTTGTAGATTCTGTTGGTATATTCAATTGGGAAGAACTTACACCAACAACCGATTTTGACATCGTACTCACCCAATACAACAATCCAGTAGTAGGTGTTTTATCAGTTGGAATAGCAACTACTGGGGCAAACGCTGGTTCAATTTCAACAATTACAGTCCTTGAAGGTGGAAGTGGTTATTCTGGAATAGTAACTATCTCAATATCAAACCCAAGCAACATTAGAGTTGGTTTTGGCACAACAGCATTGGCTACTGCAATTATTGGTGCTGGTGGATCAATTATTGGAGCAAATATATTAAATGCTGGAAGTGGTTATTCGACAACTAGAAATGCATATGCACTTGCACCATATCCTCAGATTAAAGTTTCTGAGGAAATACTTGCCGTAACCGTTACAAATGGTTACGATGGGGCATTGATTGGTATTGATACTGGTGTTGGAATCGGAACAAATTTAGCACTCAAATTTACGTTAGATCTTCCAGATAGCCCAGAAAATACATTAAGAGATGGGTTTAGAATCTGGATTAATGGAACAAACGTTGGTTCTGGTGTAACATCAATTGATAATGGACCAAATGAGATAATTGGAATTGGCACTAACAAACTAGATAATATCTACAAAGTTCACTTTGTACAATATGATGGTGGATCTGGAGTTGTAACCGTAACTTGCAACGTCAAAGATGATACGAATATCAGCGGTCTTGCTACAGTTGGAACAGCATTCACTTCTGTTGGAAGATATAGTTGGGGAATTTTGACTGGATTTACTAGATCTCAAGATCCTATTTCTATCTCCGCAGATGGATTTACTCCAACTTCTGGTCTCTCAACATATCCATTAGTACAGAGAAGAGGATATGGTCTGAGAAACACGGGTGCTATACGAAGAGAACCAATATGATGAGTTATAAATAAATAAAAAACGAGTGTATTTTCAATAATGCCAGCTATAGTATCAGATCAGTTTAGAATTCTGAACGCAAAAAACTTTGTCGATGATATTGAAGATTCCAACAACTCATATTATGTAATGTTGGGTCTGTCGAATCCTACTGCGGTTGGGTTCGGCAGAAGTGCCAATTGGGATGATTTGACCCCATATCCAATTGATGATTTGAATAATTTAAATCACGTCAAAGATACCTTTTTATTCGGTAAGAAGATTACTTCAGATAATGTTAGAAGATTGATTAGAAGAGTAGATTGGACACAGGGGACAATCTATGAAATGTATAGACATGATTATAACATCATCAATCCATCTCCAGTTACGAACTCGACTAGGTTATATGATGCAAATTATTATGTAATGAATTCAAATTATCAAGTCTATATTTGTCTACAAAATGGATCTTCAGGTATCAATACGAGTGGTAATCAATCATTAGATGAACCAACTTTTACTGACCTAGAACCTTCTAGAGCAGGTAATAGCGGAGATGGTTATGTGTGGAAATACATGTATACAGTTTCTCCTGGAGATATTATCAAGTTTGATACCCTTGAGTATATACCAGTTCCAAATAATTGGGAAACGGTTAGTGGGCAAGTTGCAGCAGTTAGAGAAAACGGAAATTCGGAACTAAATTTGAATCAAATAAAAACAATTTATATAGAAAATCAAGGTTCTGGTTATGGTATAGGTCAAAATCAAGCGGTAGATATTTTGGGAGATGGAACAGGAGCTAAAGCTGTTCTTAACGTTGATAGTTCAGGAAAAATAACAGGAGCAACAGTTTCCTCTGGTGGAAAAGGATATACATATGGAATGGTAGATCTTTCAACCATAAATACAGGATCTATCACTGACAGGGCATTTCTAATTCCAATTATTCCGCCATCAAAGGGTCATGGATATGATGTTTACAAAGAATTGGGTGCAGATAAAGTATTGATCTATGCTCGTTTTGATGATATTGCTGATTTTCCAACTAACTCAAAATTCTCTCAAGTTGGAATTCTAAAAAACCCAGTTTCTACTGGATCAACTGCAGTAATTAGTTCCGACTCATTTACAGCATGTAATGCTTTGGTGCTAGATACAATTTCTGATATTACGCAGATTACGGTTGGAGCAAAACTTAGACAAACTATAGGTGCTGGTCAAACTGCATTTGGTTATGTGACATCTTTTGATAAGGACACAAAAGTAGTTAGATACTATCAAGATAGATCACTATACTTTAACCAAAGCACCGCAAATCAAGAAGATGACCCATTTGCTGCACCAGAAAGTTTTATTAAGTATGACTTTACGGGTGCAGTAGCCAATGTAACTATTGGATCTGCAAGTTGCACAATCAACACTGGATTTACTGGAATTACTACGACTACAACTTCTGGTGCTGTAGTTGACTTAGGCATTAACTTCACAGGAGGCGTAGCTGTTCCAGAAATAGATAAGATGAGTGGTGATCTCATATATATTGATAACAGGGCTACCGTCACCCGAAACTTGAGACAAAGAGAAGACGTAAAAATCGTACTAGAGTTTTAAAACAATGCCACAAAGAACTAACCTGAACATCAATCCATATTATGATGACTATGACCAAAATAGTAATTACTACAGAGTTCTATTTAAGCCTGGATTCCCAGTACAGGCGAGAGAATTAACTACTTCTCAATCGATTCTGCAGAATCAAGTTGAAAAATTTGCACGTCACTTCTTTAAAGATGGGTCGGTAGTTATTCCTGGTGGAGTAAGTTACGACTTAGATTATCCTGCGGTACAGATCGAATCAACTTTTCTGGGATTAGATGTTTCTGCGTATATTAAAAACTTTATTGGCAAAGAAATTAGAGGTCAAAGTTCTGGAGTAGAAGGACGAGTAGTAAATGTTCTTTCTGAGTCGGAATCGGATAGTGGAAATATCGTTCTCTATGTAAAATATACAACTGGTGCAAATGATAACTCAGTTGCTGTATTTTCTGATGGAGAGACTTTAATTGCTCTAGATACAATAACATATGGCAATACTACTATTGCCAGTGGCAATACATTTGCGAATGTTATTCCCGATAATGCTACTGCTATTGGATCTGCAGCACACGTTGATAGAGGTACTTTCTTCTTCAGAGGGTTCTTTGTTGATGTAGAAAAGCAAAGTATCGTTCTTGATCAATTTGGAGATAAACCATCATATAGAGTTGGTTTACAAATTAGTGAAGAGATTATCAATGCTAAGCAAGATAATACTTTATATGATAATGCAAAGGGATTTACGAATTATGCAGCTCCTGGAGCAGATAGATTTAAGATTGCAACAAAGTTAGTCAAAAAACCACTAACTGATTTAAATGACGCAAACTTTGTAGAGTTGCTGAGACTCAATCTAGGTGTTCTTCAGATTGTACCAAATAAACCAGATTATGCTGTAGTTAAGGACTATATTGCACAAAGAGACTTTGAAAAAACAGGAAACTTCTTTGTAGAACCATTTAGTATCACTTTCCACGAAAGTTTAAACAATAGAAGAGGAAATGGTGGTCTATTCTATGAAAATCAAGTAACAGATCAAGGAAATGTCCCATCTGATGATTTACTTGCAATTTCTGTTGGTTCTGGAAAAGCATATGTAAAAGGATACGATATTGATAGACCAATTGCTAGTATTCTTGATGTAGAAAAACCCAGAACTACAAGAAGAGTAGAGAATGTAAATGTCTCATTTACTATTGGAAATAGTGTTCGTTTAACGAACGTAACTGGACATCCAGCAATTAAGCATGAGTTGGAATTATACAAGCAGAGATTGGGTGCTAATGGAACTACATTAGTAGGTCCAAAAATTGGAGATGCCAGGGTATATTCATTCCAACTAACATCAGGGGAGTATAAAGATGATACTACCCAATTTACAATGTATGTTTATGACTTGAATTTATATTCGTTCTTACATTTAGCAAACCCACTGAGCGCAACAGAACTTCCAGCAGGTTCTTATATTAAAGGTCAATCAAGTGGAGCAACTGGATATGTAACTGCTGCAGGTAGTGGATCTGCAAAAATTTATGTTAGAGATGTACTTGGAACGTTTATTCAAGGTGAAGATATTTGGATTAATGATAATGTAGAAAATAAAAGAAGAATTCTAGATACTAGAACTTTCAGTTCTAAAGATGTAAAATCCGTATATCAACAAGCATCTGCAAAAGGTCTTGCAGCTGATTTCTATGCTGATCTGGCATTAGATACTGTCCCAATTCCAGGATATAAAGATTCTGATGTATTTACATTAACAAACGCTGGACAGCTTACCATTGGCGATAAAGCAATTACTGGTATTACTACAGATACTCTGTATAGTATTAAGCAGGTTGGATTCCAAACCAGCACAATCTTTAGAGTAAAAGATATAGCAAAAACTGGGAAGGCAGTTACACTTGAAGCAGTAACCCCAGTTAATGGAATTAGTGGTGGAGGTCTTCCAGCAGCAACACTCAATACCACAATTGTAGCATTATCTCCTAGTTTGGCAAATACTTCCGATGATGGATTATTTGCTGTACTACCTACAAATAATATTGCTTCGGTAACACTAGAAGAGTCTACTTTAGAATTTGTTGATCAAATTACAGCATTGACAACAAACGGAAGTGGTGAAATGACTATAACAAACACTACTGGTATTCAAGGTGCGTTGTTTGAAGATTTTGATGAAGATAGGTATTCTGTTGTCTATGACGATGGTTCTATCGCAACGTTAACAGCAGAAAAATTTGAATTAAATAGCGGAACAAATACAGTTTTAATCAAAGGTCTAAAGGCAAACGAAACAAATGTAGTGGCAAATGTCACTATGAAGAAGCCTAAGATGAAGGCTAAGCAAAAAGTTCTTAATAGATCTAAGGTTGTAAACATTGTAAAATCCAGTAAGAAAAATTCTGGTATTACTACAGGAACTAGTTTACTTGATGGATTACAATATAGTTCTTTCTATGCAACAAGGGTACAAGATAGTGAGATATGCATAAATTATCCAGATGTAGTTGAGGTTCTTGCAGTACATGAATCTTGGGATATCAATGCCCCAACTTTTGATAAGATTAACTTTAACTCGATTGAGAACATCCAACAAAGTGCAATCATTGGAGAAAATGTTGTTGGAGATGACAGCAAAGCAATTGCTAGAGTTGTTGGAAAGCCAGCTGCTGCTCAAATTGAGTTTATTTATTTAACTGATGCAAGATTTGCATTGGGTGAGAATGTACAGTTCCAAGAAAGTAAAATAATCGCAACGATTGATAGCATTGTAAATGGAAACTATAAAGATGTAACACATAGGTATTCATTAAATCAACATCAAGAAAAGTCGTTCTACAACTATTCATCCATTCAGAGAACAGCAGTTAGTGGAAATCCGCCAACAAGACAATTAAAAGTTGTTTTTGACTATTATACAATTCCAGCTGGAGATGATGGTGATATCATTACAGTAAACAGTTATCCACCAGAATCATACAGAAACAAGATTCCACATATTACGTCAAGGGTAAGTGATAGAGATACAAACTGGGCAACTGATGTTCTTGACTTCAGACCATATGTAGATGTTTATAATCCAGATACAGCTTCGTATCCACCATATGATTTTGATAGTAGAAACTTTGACGCATCAGATAAACCAAAGATTCTGATGGCTCCTGGAGAAAGTCAAATTGTATCATTTGAATATTATTTGGCAAGAAAAGATAAACTTTTCTTAAATAAAAATGGAGAACTATTTGTTGTAAAGGGTCAACCTGGGGTTGGAAGTCCAGATGACTTGAACGAAGATAATATGCTCCTTGGTACTATTTCGTACCCAGCTTTCTGCGATAATGCAAATATGGTCACTATTGACTTGGAAAATCCAAGAAGATATACCTTTGCTGATCTCGTAAAAATGGAGCAGAGGATTGAGAGAATTGAAAAAGCAGTTTCCCTTTCCATGCTTGAAGAACAAACCAAGAACGTCGATGTTAGAGACGCCAATGGAAAATCAAGATTTAAGAATGGATTTTTTGCTGACAATTTCCAAAGTAATGATCAAATTGATACAAACCATCCAGATAATAAGTGCGAACAGTCAACAGAAGACGAAGGTGTTGTAACTCCAGTTCCTTCCAATGGAAGTTTGAAGTCTTTGATTGTTACAGAAGCTACAACAAATGCCCAAACATTTGATAGTACAGTTAATTATACTCTATTAGATAACAATATTCAAAAATCTGGAGATCTTCTAACATTAAAGTATGTTGAAGAAGAATGGGTAAAACAGTTAGCTGCCACTGGAGTAAGCAATATTAACCCATTTAACGTTATTACATGGGCTGTTGCAATCACACTAACTCCAGATATTGATAGTTGGACTAGAAAAATTTATACTGAAAGAACTATCGAAATTAAAGGTCTCCAAAAACAAGTTGCTGTTGTTACTTGGAGATGGAGATGGCACCGTAGAGGATACTGGTGGGGTTGGTGGGGTCATTATTGGCACTACTGGGCATACTGGGGTGGCTGGGCATGGGGTCACTGGGGAGGACACTGGTACGGTCACTGGGGCTGGGGCTGGTGGGGCTGGTGGGGCTACCGCTGGGGCTGGCACTATTATGGATGGTGGGGCTGGGGCTGGTGGCTCGCTCGTGGTTGGTGGTGGTGGGCACCATCTGTTTACTACGTTACTGTCGATCTTCCAACACCAGTACCTGCTGATACCATCGAAATGACATCGAGGGTTGATGAGGATTACATGAGGTCGAGAAACGTATTGATGACAGCGGTAAGCTGTAAACCTAATACTAGATACTATCATTTCTTCGACGGAACTAATAACCTGGATATCATACCAAAACTTCTTGAAATCAAGGATGTTACTGGAGCATTCCAAGTTGGAGAAACTGTCAAGGGTACTAGTGGCAGCGCATCAATCACGTTTAGAGTCTGCACACCAAATCATAAGCAAGGACCATTTAATAACCCAGATAGAGCTTTCCAAACTAATCCATATAATAGTGGTTCTACAATTCCTTCAACATATTCAACTTCATCAACAATCTTGAATGTTGACGTTGCTGCTATGTCGGAAGAAGCGCAAGGTGCTTATTCTGGATATGTAGTTAATGATATGCTATTAGTTGGTCAAACTTCTGGTGCTACTGCAAAAGTTGCTAACATTCGTTTCATTTCTGATAACTTTGGTGATATATACGGATGCTTCTTCATCAGAGATCCTTTGGCAGATCCAGCACCACCAAATAGATTTAAGACTGGAACAAAACAATTTGTCTTGAATACTGATATCAATGACACAAAACCAATTCCAGGAACAACTAAGATTTCTAGAGGCGCAGCTGATTACAAATCAACTGGTGTCGTTGAAACATGGAGAACGACTAAGTATAAGGTCTACTATCACAGAGACCCTCTTGCACAATCGTTTACTACTGATGCTAGTGGTGTTTATATCACAAGTATTGATGTTTGGTTCTACCAAAAGGACAATAAGTTGCCAGTCTTCTGCGAAATTAGACAGATGCAACTTGGAACTCCTACCAGAAATGTTCTTGAATATAGTGAGGTTAAGTTAGATCCAGACCAAGTTAAATTGGTTCCTGATGATGGGGCTTCGGCAGGAGATGATACATACAAGACTACATTTACATTTAAATCTCCTGTATTCTGTTCTCCAAACGAAGAATTCTGTTTCGTTCTTCTATCTGAATCCGACCAATATGAAGTATTCCTCGCTAGAATGGGAGATAAGACACTTAATTACCAAGCATTTGGTTTAGGTGCCAACTCTCAACATAGTAAACAGTGGGGTGCTGGTTCTCTATTCAAGTCGCAGAACGGTTCTATCTGGACTGCAACTCAGGAAGAAGACTTAACATTCAGAATCAAGAGAGCTAAGTTTACTTCTAAGTCTGGTACTGTTTATCTACAGAATCCTGATCTTGATGTAAGTAACAACTATACCAGAAAACTTCGTGCTGATGCTTTCCAAGTCATTTCTAGATCGGTAACTATTGGTATCACAACAGTAAATCTTGGAACTCCACTAGCAGGTATCCTGACAACAGGCAGAAAGATTGGAGAAACAACAGCTGCAGAAAATCCATCATCTACAGGAAAATCTTATATCTATGGCAATATCGAAAATGTTGGTGGTCCAATCGACATAACTTACGGATCTCTAGCTGGAGTTTCTACAGTTGCTATTGGAGGAACTGGTTATATTGATGGACAATACACCAATGTAGAATTGTATGGCGTAAGTAGTAACGGAGATGGTGCTAGAGCAAACATTTTTGTTAAGGGTGGAAGTGTAACTGGTACTGGTGTAACTATAATTACAGCAGGACATGGTTATAAAGTTGGAGATATTTTGGGCATCACAACTTCCGATATTGGAGGTGCTGGAGCACAAGCTCAAATTGCTGTTGAAAAAATTAAAGGAATTGATAGACTTTTCTTACAAAATGTCAAGGCAAAAGAGTTTAAAGTTGGAGAAAGACTAGTTTACTTTAAGGATGATGATACCAGAGTATCTCTTGCCAATACAACTATTACTTTGTCAGCAAGAACTGGTCCTTCCGCTAATGAAGGGGACCTAATGCTCGTATATCTACCAAACCATGGTATGTACAGCGGTTCCAATAAAGTTGTTATTTCTGGCGTTGCTGACCTAGAGGATGCTACGCAATTAACAGCAAATGTAACATCATCCAGTACAGTAGTTTCCATAGCATCTACAGTAAACTATGAGACATTTGAAGGTATGCCAGTTAGTGCAACAAATCCAGGATATGTCAAGATCGATGAGGAAATTATTGCCTACACATCTGTTGGTTCTGGCAATTTGGTAATTTCTTCAAGAGGAGTAGATGGAACCATCCCAACTCCACATGATACTGGCGAAACTGTAATGAAGTATGAAACTGCTGGCGTTTCGTTGAGAAGAATTAATAAGACTCATGACATAGACCCATATGAGTTTGATATTGATAATTACTATCTAAGAATAGATAGAACTGAAAGTGGAACTGATCGTTCTTCCGATGGAAGTTTGACCAATGCTCCAATGCTAAGTTTCAATAAACTTGGCGCTGTTGGTGGAAACAATATCTATTCAACTTCAAACCTACTGTTCTGTGCTATCAATCCACAATATAGAATTATTCAACCAACTGGCGCAACTTCTGTATCTGCTCAAGTCAGAACAATTACGGGAACAAGCCCAAGTGGAAGTGAAATATCATACATTGATCGTGGATACCAGGATATTCAATTGAATGAAGTAAATGAATTCCCAGATGTTAGAATGATTGCATCTAAAGTAAATGAAGATGCGTATAATACTGAACTATTCAGGAATAAGTCATTTACGACTGCAATTACTCTTGGAACCACAGATGAATATGTATCACCTGCTCTAGATTCCACAATTGGTTCTACTGACTTTGAATTCTATAGATTAAACAAACCAGTATCTGATTATGCACTAGATGGTAGAATTAATATCTCTGGAGAAGATCCACATGCCAGCATATATGTAAGTAAACTGATCAACCTAGAAACTCCATCCGTTTCCCTCAAGTGTATCATTGAAGCTTATAGACCAGAAAGTGCCGATTTCCGTGTAGCATATGCTATCAATACGGAGGGTCAGCAGGGAGAAGCACCATGGCGTCTCTTCCCAGGTTATGATAACTTAGTTGATACTGATGGGGATGGTATTGGCGATAGCGTACTAAACCAGATTAATAATAATGGAAGAGCTGATCAAAAAATTAGAGCTTCTGCTAGTGGAGAATATATCCAATATGAATTTAATGCAGAAAATCTACAAAAGTTCAGCGCATTTAGAATTAAGATTATGATGTCTGGAACAAATGCGGCTCAACCGCCTAAATTTAGATCGATACGAGTTATCGCCCTAACATAATCCAAAGGCACCTAAATACAGGTGCCTTTTTTAATAGTTGTTATGCAACCCCCCAATCAATCGGATTTTAACAATTTCGTGAATATGACAAATATGCAGTCATATACACAAGCTGAATTGGAAAAAATGATGAGGGATAGGATACGAGATCCAAGAACCAATCCAGATGGTAGTGGAGAACCTCTTGGACCAAGTTGGAATATGGCTCAGGTTAGAGAAGAACGTGAAGATGCCAGTATTTTTGATTATGAAGACCATTTTGATTTAAGACCAGTTAAAGGGGAACCTGGATTATATAAAGATATGCGTACAGGTGCTGTCATAAATGTTGATAAAACTTCTTATCAAATGTATATGACAAATAAAAAAAAGTTGGATTATCAAAGACAAAAACAAGAAATTACCAATCAAAGAGTAGAAAAGATAGATTCTGATTTGTCTGATGTTAAAACAGAATTGTCTGAATTGAAAGGTCTAATTAAGGATTTAATCACTACACTAAATACATAGTGTGTGATAAAAATAAATGCTATCTACATCCTACAGACTTCGTTTAGAGGAGATTTGCAGAAAGATTGTATCTCATGAAGAGGTCAGTTTAGAAGATATGATCTGGGCGGAGAAGTTGGCGAAAGCGAATAGATCCGCAGCAACACTTCTACGTCAAGCGAGAAGAACTGCAGAGAATCCAAACATGCAAGAAGGAGACCTTGATGATTTTTTAAATCAACTTGACATTGGTGGAACAGGGCATGAACGTTTCGGAAAGCGTGGATTTGATAGTGTAGATGAGCTTGCAGATTGGTTTACTCAAGATAAACCAGACGATTGGAGACAAAGGGATTGATGACTTACGATGAGTTTTTAGATAAAGATACAACTTTTCTGGATGATATGGACAGATTAATCCAGATCAAACATAAGCATCGTATGGAATTTACCGAAGAAGAAAAGATAATTAATCAACATCTAATTACTTATGCAGAGGAAATGAAGATAAATGAACTTAGATTTCAATTTGAAAAATGTTTTAGAATTGATGAGGACTCATAAATAATTAATAATAGTAGTCTTTTGCAAAAATGTCAGTATATGTAAGAAATATTGTCATTCATTCGGGATCAACTTTTTCTGAAACTTTTAATCTGACAAACTCAGATAATTCAGCTTTCAGTTTGGTTGGTTGTGGTATAAGTGCTGTGATGAAAAAGCATCCACGAGCATCAACTGGTGTTGGATTTGCAGTTACAACTACAAGCCCATCAACAGGAGAATTGAGGGTTTCTATGGGATCGACTGATACATCTTCTCTTAAAGAAGGAAGGTATCAATATGATGTATTAGTAACAAAATCAAATGGAGATAAGATAAGAGTTTTGGAAGGTTCTGTTATGGTTAGAGCAGGAGTTACCACATGAAAATAACAATACAAGTAGATGAAATCTTAAAGGCAAAGATTCAAAATACCAGCATTGGGAGGAAAGTAACCCTTCTAAATAATAATAATCCTAAAATTAGAGTAAAAGGATAAGAATGGCTCAACCAGCTACGAGACAAGGGTTAATAGATTATTGCTTGAGGCAACTAGGAGCCCCAGTTTTAGAAATTAATGTTGACAATGACCAGATTGAAGATTTGGTTGATGATGCCTTGCAATTTTTTCAGGAGAGGCATTATGATGGTACGGAGCAGCAATATTTAAAATATAAAATTACTGAGGCAGATATTAACAGAGGAAAGGCAAGGGGAGGTAATCAAGCGGTTGGTATAACCACCACATCAGATATAGCAACTATTAATGGCACATCAGTATCTTTCTCATTTGAAGAAAATAGCAATTTCCTAAAATTACCAGATGATGTCATTGGTGTTAATAAAGTATTTCGTTTTGATAGTAGTAGCATTTCTTCTGGAATGTTTAGTGTCAAGTATCAGTTATTTTTGAATGATATTTACTGGTTGGGTGCAAGTGAACTGTTGAGTTATTCGATGGTTAAAAGTCATCTAGAAACCATCGATATGCTATTGACTACTGATAAGCAACTAAGATTTAATAAAACTCAGGGAAAACTATTCATAGATATCGAATGGTCCCAGGCAACTGCTGGAGATCACATCATTATCGACTGTTGGAGAGCACTTGATCCTATTACAAATGGAAAAGTATGGAATAATTCTTTCTTAAAAAGATATCTCACTTCCTTAATTAAAAGGCAGTGGGGTCAAAATATGATGAAGTTTCAGGGCATCAAACTTCCTGGTGGTGTTGAATTAAATGGAAGACAAATGTACGATGATGCAACAGCAGAACTTCAGGAGTTGAGAGATAAGATGATAAGTGAATATGAAGTACCACCGTTAGATCTAATTGGGTAATGGCACTTAATCCTTTTTTCATTCACGGTTCTCAAGGGGAACAGAACCTCATTCAAGACTTAATCAACGAACAGTTGAGAATGTATGGCGTAGAAGTCATTTACATTCCAAGAAAGTTTGTTAATAAAAAAACTATTATTGCAGAAGTTCAATCATCAAAATTTGATGACAACTTTGCAATAGAAGCATATTTGAATAACTTTGACGGTCCAACTGGAAATGGTGATATCATGACAAAATTTGGTATTACCATTAAGGATGAGATCTCATTGACTATTTCTAAAGAAAGGTATGATGACTTCATCAAACCATTCATGGAAGATATGGATGATTATGAAGTACCACTTTATGGCACTCCTAGAGAAGGAGACTTGATCTTTTTTCCATATGGAAAAAAATTATTTGAAGTTAAGTATGTTGAGTTTGAAAAACCATTTTATCAACTTCAAAAAGTATTTACCTTCGAATTAACTTGTGAGTTGTTTGAATACGAAGATGAGGTATTGGATACTGGCATCAGTGATATTGACCTGAATATTCAGGAACAAGGATACATTGCGACTATAAACATTGTTGGGAGTGGTGTAACTGCAACTGGAACAGCAACGACGACAACTGGATATGTCCAAAGAGTCATATTGGTTAACGATGGTCATGGATATACAAGCACTCCACTAGTAACATTTACATCTCCTCCAGTTGGATTTACTACGGCAACAGCAGTTGCAATAACAACTCAGAGAGGATTACTATATTCTGTTGAGGAAATAAGAATTACAAATGCTGGTTATGGATATACTCAGATTCCAAAAGTATACATTACTGGTGGAAACGGAGCTGGTGCTATAGCAACTTGCCTATTCACTGTCGGATCGGCAACATCATTTGGCGTTGGTAAAATTAATATAGGTGCCGCTGGAACCAATTATGCAGTGGCACCGACAGTAACTGTATCTTCCCCACCAGGCGCTGGAGTAACGGCGATAGCAAGGGCGCAGATTGATGCGAATGGAGCTGTCACATCAGTGTATATGTTGGATGCTGGTTCTGGATATACCAGTGCTCCAACAATAACGTTCTCCAATCCACCCGTCAATGGAAGTGGTAGCTATAAATTTAATGAGATTGTTACTGGTCAGGATAGTGGTGTTACTGGAAGAGTAAGAGAATGGAACAGTTCAACAAACACTTTAAAGGTTGGAATTGTTACTGGAGCATTCTATAGGAATGAGCAAATCGTTGGTAGTGATTCAAATGCTACATATACTATAAGAAAGTTTGTTTCAGATAATCTCTGGGATCCATATGCTCAGAATGATGAGATTGAATTAGAGGCAGACTCCATTTTAGATTTTTCAGAAAGCAACCCATTTGGTAATTACTAATGTTAGGAACTTATTTTTATCACGAAATTATAAGAAAAACCATTATTGGTTTTGGAACTCTTTTTAATAATATTGAGTTGAGGCACCAGGACAAAAATGGTGCTGATATTAGTGTCCTGAAAGTTCCTCTTGCATATGGTCCTATGCAAAAATTTCTTGCTAGAATTGAGCAAGGAAGAACAGACTTAGAAAGAGATATTGCTATTACTCTCCCAAGAATGTCATTTGAATTGACGGGGATTTCATATGATCCAACTAGAAAGGTTGGGGTTACTCAAACTTTTAAAGCATTAGATGAGAATAAAAAAATCAAGCAAGTCTATATGCCAGTTCCATATAACATGGATTTTCAGTTAAATATTTTTTCAAAACTAAATGATGATGTTTTGCAAATCATCGAACAGATATTACCTTTCTTTCAACCATCATTTAATATCACTGTCGATCTAGTAAATTCAATTGGAGAGAAAAAAGATATTCCCATTGTCCTCAATAATATATCATTTACTGATGAGTATGAAGGAGATTTCACTACTAGAAGAGCTCTAATTTATACATTAACATTTACAGCAAAAACTTATCTGTTCGGTCCTATCGCAGAGAATTCAGACGGAATTATCAGAAAAGTTCAAGTCGATTCTTTCACAAGTACAGATGTTTCTACTGCAAGACGATCTGTACGATTGCAAGTTACTCCTACTGCAACTAAAGATTATGATAATGACGGGCAAATCACAGAATCTGATGATGCAATACTTCAGTCTGGTCAAGCAGATGGTGATGATTTTGGATTTGGTGAGATCACAACGTTCTTTACTACTCCAAAACTTTGGAGTCCAAGTCAAGGAAAAGATGTTGACCTATGACAATGGATAAATTTGACAAGATTAGCGAATCTTTAGACATCGAAACTTCAATCGTAGAAACAGTTAAGGAACCTGCCCCAGTTAAGGTTGAGAAAAAAACGACTGGAGATGTTGATAAAGATTATGAGTATACCAGAGCAAATCTTTATTCTCTAATTGAAAAGGGGCAAGAAGCACTGAATGGTGTTATGGAACTTGCTGCTGAGAGTGACAGCCCAAGAGCTTATGAAGTTGTTGGGCAACTCTTAAAAAATGTAAGCGATACAACTGATAAGTTAATGGATCTTCAAAAGAAAGTTAAGGACATAGAAGATCAAAGTGAAAAGAAAACAACTAATAATGTTACAAACAATGCATTATTTGTTGGAAGTACGGCAGAACTTCAAAAGTTACTAAAGCAAGGTTTTCTAAATAATAATGACGATAAATAAATTCTTACTGCCAAGGAAGAGATAAAGGATGACTGAAAAAAAGAAAGACCACGAAGTTTCCATGGCGCAATCTCAATTGGCGTCTGCAAAGACTAATATTTTGAAACTTCAAAAGAAGTTGGGCAAGAAGGAGAGAGATATTCCAGCTTGGATTCAAGCAAAAATTACTGATACTGCACATAACATGGATGCTGCTACTAGTTACAAAGAAGGCGTAAGTTTTGATATTGGACCTGGGCACAAAGGAGCACAAAGAACTCAAAAGATTTATAATAAAGCAAAAGAGGGTGCTGGAACTGAAAAGGAGTGGTTAAAGAAAACTGGTCCACAGCTTCCACTTGCTAAGAAAAACAATAAAGTTCAAATGGCTCATTATGAACTTGAGGGATCTTTAATATCAGAAAGAGAATTTGATGAACCAGGAGAGGAAGATTGGAGACCAGATGTTCGTGCCCATAATAAGAAGTATGGTGGATATAAACCAAAGGGTTACTGGCGTCCAAAACCAAAACCAGGATCTGGTCCAAGTTTACCTCAAGCTAAAGCAAAGACAAAAGTTCAGGTAGCACATTATGAAATTGATGGTGATGTTATTGACGAAGCAAAGGGCAAAAAGGATCCTTGCTGGAAGGGATATAAGCAAATTGGAATGAAAAAGAAAGGTGGAAAAGAAGTTCCTAATTGTGTTCCTGTTTCCGAAGAAAAGAAAGATCCATGTTGGAAAGGATACACGCAGGTTGGAATGAAAAAGAAGAATGGTAGAGAAGTTCCAAACTGTGTACCATCAGCAGGAGTACCAAAGGCAACTGGATATAAAGCAGAATCTCACGATCTCAAAACTTTTAAGCAATTCTGTGCAGAGGCAGCCTGGACACGAAAGGAGGGTCAAAACAAGAATGGTGGTCTCAACGAGAAAGGTAGAAAATCCTACGAAAGAGCTAATCCTGGAAGCGACCTTAAGGCACCTTCAAAGAAAGTTGGAAATCCCCGCAGGGCGTCATTTTGTGCCAGAATGAGTGGCATGAAAAAGAAATTAACTTCTGCCAAGACTGCTAATGATCCAAATAGCAGAATCAACAAATCACTCAGAGCTTGGAACTGCTAAAATGAAAAGTTACAAAGAATTCATCTCCGAAAGTATTAATATTTCTGGAGACTTCAACGGGACAATGATTATCGGAGGTTCTACTCAACAAGAATCTTCTGATATGGAAGAGAGTTATACTGCTGATGTTCTTTGGCAGGGCAATCTTTATAGATTGGAGTTGACATCCGACATCGTACCTTCATCCAAAGAACTAACTGAACAATTGCAGGGAGAATATCCTGGAGCAATTGTCCAATACATTTATCCCTCAACACAGAAGTCTATTAACGTAACGAGTAGTAAAAGATATCACCCGTCAAAACTAGAATGGATTTGATTTTATGGCACAGTGGAATAAGAACACACAAGATTTTCTAAATCAAGAAAGATCCTTATTTGAGGTTTACAACATTGCAGATCACTGGGGAAACCAGACGGATTGGAGACCTCAGTTTTCTAATAACAACAGACTAAAGGTTGCTCCTTTCCAAACAGTTTTCTTTAATACTTTCCAGTATGGTAAAGAGACTGATGTTTGGGATGAGAGAGTAGTTGGTGTTGGAACTGCAACTTGGAACCAATATGCAAGTAATGTGATTATGCAAGTTGGTTCTACTGCTGGTAGCAAAGTCATCAGACAGACCAAGAATGTGATGAGATACATTCCTGGTAGACCTGCAACACTTGCATTCGCAATTCGTCTAGAAGCACCTACTCCTGGAGTTCGTAGAAGATTTGGATTGTTTGACGATAATAATGGTGTTTATTTTGAGGATGATGGGGGCACATATTCTTATGTAATTCGCACCCGTACATCAGGTATTACTACAGAAAGAAGAGTTGGTAGAGATGAATGGAATGGTGAAAAGTTTGATGGTAATGGTTGGACTGGTGTAACCGCAGACCCAACAAAACAACAGATGATTTCTATTAATTATGAATGGTATGGTGCGGGAACTGTAGATTTTGCTTGGTTAATGAAGGGAGAAACTATCAAGAGTCATACTTTTGATAACTCAAATAATCTTGATAGGGTTTGGTGTTCTACTCCATTTCTACCAATTCGTGTTGAGATTGAGAATGTAACTGGAGTTGCTGGAACTCATTACATCTATCAGGGTTCTAACTCTCTGATTCAAGAAGGTGAACCAGAAAAGCTTGGAACTCTTTTGAGCATTTCCAATCCGATTACTGGAACTACGATGTCTAATGCAAATACATTTTATCCAGTGGTTAGTTTGCGTCTTAAGTCATCCGCACTTGGAGCAGTAATGCTCTTGAGATCTCTGCAGGCAGTAACGAACGATAACACGAATGTTTATTGGAGAC
>Ga0129336_10000020_pt1 | contig 63694 bp, 78 predicted proteins | sample CPB6_02_DNA_FD_96878 | JGI IMG/M metagenome (GOLD analysis project Ga0129336, IMG submission 96878) | Freshwater to marine salinity gradient microbial communities from Chesapeake Bay, USA - CPBay_Sum_0.6_0.2_DNA | ecosystem: Environmental > Aquatic > Marine > Coastal | place: USA: Chesapeake...
CGAAGTCACAGAATGGACAAATGCTGAAGGTTTTGACATTCATCTAAGCCGAGGCCACCAGTCCCTTTCCATGACCTGGGAAGAATTCACAGCTCTGCAACAGGCTCTCGGCAACTGGATTGAACAACCCAGCTCCACTTGCCCGCACATCGTTTCCAGCGATGAAGGCACCAGCTACTGCAAGCTGGCCGAGAAAACGGCAGACCTGCTAGCCAGGTTGCGCTCTTAAATCCAGTAGTCAGACCCTCTAACCAACTTCTAGTTTCCGCCAAATTAGGAGTTGCTCACCCTTAAGTAACCCTCACCCACAACGCCATAACGATGTCGTCAAAGCGCCTCGAAACCAAAGTCTTCCTCACCCCCGAAGAACGCCTCCGCCTCGACACCGAGGCCGCAGCGCTCCTCATCCCCCGAGGCCAACTCATCCGCGAGCGTGCCCTCGGCAAAGCTCCGGCACCTCGCCCCACACCCCGCGCCTACGCCAAAGCCGTCGAGAACGCCGCTCGTGTTGTTTCCGGAGTACCTCGCCCTCATCTCGAAGCGATCGTTGCTTCAGTGGTGACAACCTTGGCGCAATCCGATGCAGCTTAACGAGCACTATTCCCTGCCCCATTTAGTAGCAACATTCAAACGCGCTGCCGCCCTCCATCCCGAGGGCGATTGCATCGAGCACGGCCTGCGCGCTGTTCTCCGCGACGTCACCGATGCCGCCCGCCTTGCCGCCGCCCGAGACCTGCTGCGCTACGACCACCGCTCCCTCTACGAGTTCTGTGCAGCGCTGGACAGTGCGATGCGTGCCCCATTCAGGAATGAGTAAGCTAGACCCGCAGGCGGTAACTATCCGTCTACTCCAGTAAGAATCTGGCCATGGTTGCGCGCCTACCGAACATCGTCGATGGACTCCGTGAGCAGGAACGCTTAGCTGCAGATCTCCTCGCTCGTGGCAAGACCTGCCGCGAGGTCGCTCGCGCTCTCGGAATCGCCGAGAAGACTCTCTACAACTGGCGCAAGCGCCCTGCGGTGCAACGAGCGATCTACAACATGCAGCAGGAGCTCATCGAAAGCTCCGAGTCGCAGCATGTCGCCCTCATGCCAGAGGCCATCGCGACGCTCACGGAAATCATGAACGACCCAGAGGCGCGAGCTTCCGACCGCATCGCTGCCTCCCGAGCCTTACTGAACGGCGCCGCCGCCTACCAAGAGCGCAAGTTGCTGGAACGAACGGTTTCGGACCTCGAAGCCCAGATCTACGGAGTGCTCGAGCTGAAGTCCGAAGCCACCAAGGGGAATGAGCCCATCAGCGACATTGACCTCCTGAAGAGCGCTGACCCCGAGGACGAATGACCGCCTCCCTCGCGCAGCTGCAGCGCCGGGCCGACAAGCTCCGCCTCGAACTCGCCCGCCGCAAGGCGCGCGCCGCGATCTTCGACCCCGCCATCGCCCCGACGAAGCTCCCGGGCGTGGAGGACTGGCCGTCTTTCGCCAAGCGCACCTGGATCCGCACGGGCGGCACCGTCGCGCCTTTTGTCCCCTACGAGTACCAAGAGGCGCTGGTCCGCTCGATCAACGAGCACCCCAACACGATCATCAACAAGTCGCGCCAGATGGGCGCCTCAGAGACGGTCTGCTCCTACCTCCTCTGCCGGGCGCTCACCGAGCGCGGCTTTGCAGCGGTGATCTTCTCCAAGACCCAACAGGATGCCTCCGAGCTCGGCCGCCGTGTGCGCGCCATGGCCAACAGCATCGAGGGCGAGTCCATCCGCTACCTGACAGATAGCAACACGCAGATCGCCATCGAAGGGCGCGGCACTTTGTATTTCCTGCCCGCCTCACCCCGCGCCGCTCGAGGCATCCCCAGCTGCTCCGTCCTCTTCATGGACGAGGGCGCTTTCCTCGACGGTGCCGCCGAGATCTACCGGGGCGCCATGCCCACGCTCTCTATGGTGGGCGAGAACGCCAAGGTGATCGTCACCTCGACGCCCGACACCGAGCTCGACTGGTTCGGTCAGCTCTGGCACCAAGGCACCCCCGAGGACTGGTACGACTACGTCCGCCGCCGCGAGATCGAAGCGCTCAACAACCGCCTGGCCCTGGTGGCCGACAGCTGGAACCGCGTTGCGATCCACTACTCCCAGCACCCGCTCTACGGGCACGACCCCGAGTGGGCTCGGAAGACCCGCGAATCGCGCCGGATGACCCAAGCCGCATGGGACTCCGAGTACGAGCTGGCGTTCGGCGCGACCGACACCCAGGTGTTCCCATCGGAACTGGTGCGCCGCGCCACCCGAGGCCACTGGCGCGAGTGCGGCTCCATCGGCCGCACCTACGTGATCGGCGTCGACCCCAACGCCGGCGGCAACGATTACTTCACAGCGATCGTGCTGGACATCACCGAAACGCCCTACGAGGTCGTTGGCATGTACCACGAGAACGGCAAGAGCACTGATTACAGCTTGCGCCATGTGAAAAGCCTCATCGAGGATTACCTTCCAGAGCGGGTAATCGTGGAGAAACAAGCAATGGGCGCTGTGATCGCAGAAGCGCTCTCCACTGCTTTGCCCAAATATGCTATCGAAACCTTCAACACCAGCCGCCCCAGCAAGATCGTTGCTACCGATCGCATCCTCTTCCTGATGGAACACGACGACCTGATCTTCCCCGAGGGCGCCATTCCTAATGAGCTTCGCGCCTTTCAACAGAAAGAATCAGGCCAACGAGAAGCTGCATCTGGAGCGCACGACGATTGTGTCATGGCTCTAGCGTTCGCCTGTCACGCCATTCCAGAGACCCCAAACACTGCAGGATTCTTCGCGCACATTTAATTGTATGTCGTACTACCGCAAGCGCATGAGCGATAAGGACTTCTACCTATCGCAAGCACGCCGTCCACTACGCAAGGACGCCTTCTCACGCTTTCGCGGAGTGACCAAAGGCACTGCCACGCACCCCTATCGAGCTGCGATCACCCATATGGGAGTTCGCTACCAAATCGGCGTCTACAAATGCGAAATAGAAGCCGCCCGTGCCTACAACGAAGCAGCCCTGCGCATCGTGGGAGACTACGCCGTGATCAACGACATCCCGAGCCCGGGGGCTTAGCTATCTGGTGAGAGCAGCCGACTCATAATCGGCCTCAGGCGAGTTCGATCCTCGCAGCCCCCATCCATTCGTAGATCGCGTCCTCGCGACTCGCTTCCCAGAAGCACTGAGCCCGGAACCACACGAGCCACTCCTCCGAGCCCTTCGCTCTGTTGCAGGTCGCGCAAGCCGCCACCAAGTTGCGCAGCACTGTTGGCCCGCCGCGCCGCTTCGCTTTGACGTGATCCAACGTCCCTGCCGGCGCTCCGCAATACGCGCAGCATCCACCCCACGAGCTCAAGATGCCCTGGCGGAATCGCAACTTCGCAAAGCGTTTCGAGCAGAGGAGGGACCCATCGATGTGATGGTCCAACATGCGCCGTCCGGCCGCTGTTTCAGCGTACCGAGACCGGCCAAGCGAAGCATTGAGAAGTTTACCTTACGTTTCGAAGTATCAACGATAACTTTAGTCTATACAAAACCGCTCACTGACAAGTTTCTCTCGCAGTGTCGACGCTCGGCGATAACCTTTGTATATCAGTCAGCCTACGACCAACGTGGAAACGAATGCTGATAATTTCCGGAATGATGGTGCGTTAGTAAATGTACTGTCCGGCATGGGTCAAACGACCAAGGACAAGACAGTTGCTACTTCCGTAGGCGCTAAACCCATACTCAGCGAGGGCGAACTCGAGGCCCTATATGTCCACGGCATCCCCAGGCGCTACGTCGACGCCATCTCCGACGAGATCCTGCGCCACCGGACCACGATCAAGCTTGGTGGCGATGAGCAAAAGAACGCCAACGACCTGATCGCCGACTTCGAGGAGTACCTCAAGGCCACTCAGTTCCACCACGCCTTCGCCGAGGTCGTCAAGCTTCAGCGCCTCTACGGCGGCGCCGGCCTGGTGCTCCTCATCGATGACGGCCTCCCTCCGGAGGAGCCAGTCGACGTCGCACGCATCCGCGCTGTTCGGGGCTACGTCCCCCTCTCCCGCTGGGAACTGATTCCGGAAGACTTCTCGATCACCGATTACACCAAGCCCTCGCACTACCGGATCACCACCGCACAGCGGCTTACGCCCGAGCAACAAGGGCAATATGTCAATGTGCGCATACACTCATCCCGCGTAGCACGCTTCGACGGGCTTTACCTCCCCTGGAACGTCCGAGTGCGGAACACCGGGTGGGGCCTGCCGGTGCTTCAGCTCGTGTGGGAGGCGTACAAGCGCTACGAGACCGCGATGTCGGGCCTGGAGTCGATGACCACCGACTCGGACCTGTTCGTCCACAAGATCCCCGGTCTTTTCAACCGCATTGCTTCTGGGAACGAGAGCGATCTGCGCAAGCGCCTCGAGGCCAACAACCTCAGCCGCTCGGTCTATGGCGGGATGGTGGTGGACACCGAAGAGGAACTGAGCTTCCTCAACCGCGCACTCAGCAACATCGCCTCGGCGACCGATCCCTTCGTGAAGGATCTGCAAGCAGCGACCGGCTGGCCCGCCTCGATCCTCATGGGCGACTCCCCCGGGGGCCTGGGCAAAGAGGGCCGCTTCGAGGAGCGCGGCTGGGCAACTCTCGTCGAGCAGTGGCAGGAGCTCTACTGCCGCACGGCGGTGACCGAAGTCTTCACCTACATCCTCGCCTCGCGCGAAGGACCGACCCGAGGGCGGCCCCCTCAGAAGTGGAGCGTCGAATTCCCGAGTGTTTTCACCGAGACAGCAAGTGAAAAAGCAGATTTAAGAGCAAAGATGGCCTCCGTCGATTCGCAGTACGTAAATATGGGTGTTCTAAATCCCATTGAGATACGAGAAGCACGTTTTGGCGGTACGGAATACAGCATAGAGACCACACTCGACGAAGAGTTCAGCGAACAGCTGCGGGTAAAAGCTGAATCAGACTTCCAGATGCAAATGATGAATATGGAGGCCCAGGCTCAGGCCATGGCTTCCGGTCCCCAAGAGCCAGGAGCTCCCTTGGACGAGACTGCGCCAACTGAAGGGGAGGCTCCGATTCTTCCAGAGGGTCAGCAGAACCTCGACGCCCTTGACACCTACCAGGCGCATGGATACCGAATCCGCGTCACCGGTGAGCGGGATGGCAACCGGATCGGCCACTTGATTGCACCCGACGGGCAGCGAATTGATACCACAGAGAGTGCATCGCTATTTGTTGTAGGCCCACATCGCTCTTATGGACGCAAGCTGTATCGAGCGCGCTTTGACCGTCAGGGAGAACTGATCGCCGGTCCTTATGCCATCGGATTTCGCAGCGTGAAAGCCGCACAACGTGCAATCGCATCCTTCTATCCGCGGCAGACTGTGGCAGGGCTCTCCCCTGTATCCGAGGGCGAAGCAGAAGCCCTCCGCGCCGGCTGGGAGCAGTACTAATGAGCAATCCTTCTCTCGAGACCGTCCGCACCGCGGCCTACCTCGCCGCTCGTGAGCGACTGGATTTTCGTGGTGGCAAGACTCGTCGGACGGTGCAATGCACACCGCCCAATGTCCAGTGCGGAGGACGTTGCATCCCACCGGACTGGGACTGCCGCTTGAAGGGTCAGGGAGCTGACCCGCACCTAGCTGCCCGGCGGACCGACCCGATTAGCGGATTCGCCAACCTCGAGCGCGGCTTCAAGCGCATAGGCAAATTTGCAAGCACTGGAAGCTTTTCTGAACTCGAATCTGGCAAGAGATCTATTGTTCGTGGTGCTGTCAAGCTAAAGCCTGGCAACTTAAAAGAAAAGAATGAGTTTAAGGACTGGCTTGAAAATAATTATCTCAAGATCGCAGTGCCCTTGTTTTTAGCAGGAGGCGCAGTCAGTGCTCACTCTATCTTAAAAGCCGGAAATACCTTTGGCTATCGCGATGGAGTTGGTCGCAAAGTTGATAATGCTGTAGGAACAGGCATTGGAAAAGTCCTAGATGTAATCCCTGGACTAGGGCAGGCGCGTGGTTACACCCGGCAACAGGCGTCTGAAGCAATGCGTTCCAACCTCCAGCGAGTGCAGCTGCGGACGGAACGGAGTCGTGGAATGACTCGCACTCCTGAGAGCTACGTAGCTAGCACTGCCATATCGCCTACATTGATTAAAGGTGGGAGCGACTTAACAAAGGCACTTAGAAATGTGAATGAGCAGAAAGCGGCTAACAGCTTTTATCAGTGGAATCAAAAGCACCGTCAGGCATTTTGGGGTGCCACTCATTCCACTAAGAACTTAAGCCTTGACGAGCAGACACTGGCAGGCAAAAGCATCTTCGCAGAGCCAACAGCTCAGGCATACATCAATAACGAGTGGAGACTTAACTTACCAGCCAAGGCGACCAGACCCGAGTACATCAATGCACTAACGAATCGCATCGCAAGCGAACGCGATGCATATGTGCAGCTAGCAAAGCAGCAAGGCTTTAGGGTACAAGGCAGACCTGGAGAGCAGGCTGTAAACCGAGATGACATTGATGCTTTTGTAGCACGGAACATTAAAGATATCGGGGACGAAAATCAGAGAAGAGCTCAGTCAGCGTTTATCGGCGCTCTAGTACGAGGCGGAGCGGCCAGCTCTAAAGCTCGCAGTATTTATGAAGGCCATATTGAAGCTTACGATAGCTACTACAAAAAAGTCGCTCGTTCAGTCGAGCGCGTGGCAGGTGCGTCGGACACTGATCCCGACATGGTGGCCGAAGGGCTTGTAGCAATTAAGAATGCAGCGGAGCGTAGACGTATTGACTACATGCTCAGCACTAGCAATAAACCTCGTAAGTCCAGCGCAGGCCCTGCACACGATCGGTTGTTTTTACAGGACTACTATCACACTCGTGTTGTAGGGAGCCCTTCTTCAAAGTACACGATCACTGCCGATGAAGCTGTTCGTGCTGCGTCAGAGCTGAGCGGAAATCAAGTAAAGACAAGTCAAGAAGCTATAGCTCTATTAAACACTGCTTACGGGTTCAAAGGCGCACAACTGGAGCAGCGTAGGGATCCCTTCCGTCGCAGGACAACTCCGACAACGCAAGGAGCAGAGATCGCAAGACCTGCACGCCGCCGTGTTCGTTCCCGCGCTCAGATCGTGGCGGATCTCAAGCGCGCCGGTTACAGCTCTGAATCTGCTGAAACCGAGGCCGATCGCATCATTGCCCAACGTCGGACAGACGAGGAGTCGGACTCGCGCCTGCTGGCCTATCTCGAGACGCAGCAGCGCCTCGACAAGCGCTGCGGCAAATCGGGTATCGCTGAGAACAAGAAGTGCAGCAAGCCGACTCCAGCGCAATCGCGCGAAGCTGCACAACGCACCAAAGGAGCATCCGAGCCCGGTGTTACCTGCGCACCTGGGACACAGCAGTGCGGCAAGATCTGCATTCCGCAGTCAGCGACATGCCACATCAAAGCCGGAGGCGGTGATCTCAAAAGCAACTTGGCTAAGGGTGCACTTGCTGCGGGTGCTGTAGCTGGAGCTGCCTTAGCTGGCCGCGCAGCATACAAAAATCGCCGAAGCATCACCGCTTACACCGGTGGTGCCCGTTACATGGACCAGGCCATCAAGCGAATGTCTGAGAAAGACGTGCGCCAGGGCCTTAGCAAGCTCCCGAAACAATGGCAGCAACCAGCGAGCAAGCTTCTAGGCAAAGCCAAAGTAGGCTTGGCACGTATATCCGCGGACATGCAAGGCATGGAAGTCCGCAATATCGATAGCGACAACAACTTCAGCACTCTTGTCAATCCCAAGACGGGTCACGTACTGAGCATCGGTTCTGTGGATGACACCCTCGTGACCTTTGTATCTGAGAGAAAGGGAGCAGCTGGTCAATTCCCCAAGTATGGAGTCGCCTTCCAGACTGATCTCAGCTTCTCTCAGAAAGCAGACGTATCTAAAGCGCAGTCCCTCGCAGTATCGAAGCAAGTCAAGACAATGTTTGACGACCAGCTAGCTCAACTACCAGAGAATGCTGTTCTATTCAACAAGCCATTCAAAGACGATGGCCTTGGTAAAAAGCGTGCTTCTATCTACAAACGCTTCAAATTCCGAGAGCTTAATGGGCTTCGTGGCGGGGAAATGTACGCTCTCAAGAATCAGGGCAAGCTAACTGCAATCCCTGAAGCACAGGAGGACTACATCGCCGCACTGATTCGAGGTGGTGACACCCAATCGGCTGCTGAACGTTTCCGTCGCTCTCGCGGTGACGCTCTTGATGCCGTGCGCTCCGCAACCTACCTCCTCATGAGCAAGAAGCTCGCCGCATGAAGCTGGTCGAGAGGTACAACGATCTCCTCCGCACTGTCGAGGACGACACGGTCCTCATGTTGGATCGTGCTTTAGACGCTGCGTTCCACCGCCTGGTGCGACGATCTCGTATCCACATGAAGGCGGGCTACACCGACCCTGCCCAGCGCAACTTGGCGCTGCTGCAGGAGTTCCGTCAGCTCATTCCCGTCTTCCGAGCGGATCGCATCGATGCATACGACCGGATCCTCCGTCTTCTACTGCAAACCGCTGCCCGATACGGAATCACCGTGGCAACCGAGCTCGGTGATCAGGTCAAGCCCGGCCCCCGCGTCGACGTTTCGATCCCGCTTGAAGCAACCGCGGCCGCTGCGGCCCAAGCCAAGGGCCACCTCCGCAAACACGGTGAGCGCTTTGCGGCCACATCAGCCGCAACGATCGCCCAGGGCGTAGCCGAAGGCCGCCCCACCGACGCCATGGTCCAGGACCTGCGCTCTCGCCTCGGCGTGGTGAAGTCCCGCGCTGAAGCGATTGTGCGCACCGAATCGCTTCGTGCCTACAACGACGCCTCTAATACGTACTACGCGGCACAAGGCATCGAACTTGTTATGTATTACGCCACCGCTGATGACCGCGCCTGCCCAATCTGCGCCCCGAGAGCGGGCAACATCTACCGTAGGCAAGATATTCGTGTCCCTCTACACCCTAGATGTCGTTGTTACCTAGCACCTTGGGACGCTGACATCGCCTCAATGGACCCGGATTATGCTGATATGCGCAAAGCGCATAAAAACGAGGTCGCGCAAGCGGTTAAGCGCTTAGGGGACCAGCCCGTTTCCCTCAACAAGGCTGCCGTCTTCGAGCAAATCGCCCCTGTTCCTGTGTCCTAGTCAGGAACAGGTTCTTACACTGGCCTATCACAAACCGGGCGGACGCGCCCCATAGCTATGGCCGCTTCCACCGCCAAGAAGCCCACCGCCTACCGCGAAGGCCGCGCCGATAAGAGCAAGAAACCCTCCATCGAGATCGAAATCAAGCCCGAGGGTGAAGAGGAAGAGGGCATGGAAGGCGAAGAAATGGACGGCGACAAGCCCCACTCCCGCAAGCGCAGCGCCAAGGGCGCCAAGCACACCAAAGCCCCCATGGACGGTGGCAAAAAGCCGATGGACGGCGAAGGCTGCAACTGCGGTAAGCGCAAAGCCAAGTGCGACGGCAGCTGCGGCAAGAAGATGGACCGCAATGACGCCCTGACCCCTCAGGAGTACCTCGCTGCTTGCGAGCTCGGCGTCCAAGGCCGCAGCCGCTCCTACATCCGAGCCCGGCTCGATGCCGCTGAGCGCCTCGACCTCAAGTGTGGCAAAGGCTCCATCTCCGAGGGCGAGAAGTGCACCAAAGGCCCCGCCACCAAAGCCCAGGGCCCAAGCGCAGCTGTCCAAGTCGGCCAAGCAGCTAAAGGTGCAGGTCGCGGAGTGCTCGAGGCCGGTAAGTGGGTCTCTGGTTACAACATCGGCAAAACACTCGCTACTGGCATCACTGGAGGCAAAAACGAGAAAGCGTCCGGTGGAGCCAAAGCAGCCGCCGTTCTGGGCTCGACGCTTCTCACTGGTGTATCCGGTGGCTTGGGCGCAGCCCGTCGTGTGGGCGCGTTCGGTATGACCGACCTCCAGCAGCACGCTCAGAACGAGAAGAAGGAAAAAGCCTGGCGCAAAAGCGTTGGCTACAAAGACGGCATGTACGCCAAAGGCTTCAAGGTCGATTACACCCAGCTGGGGATGTGAGTAATGACCCTCACCCCGAGCACGGTCAGACAAGACCTCAAATGCGGCAAAGGCGCTATCTCCAAAGGCGAGAAATGCACTAAGGGCCCGGCGACGAAAGCCTCACTAGCAGAAAATATCCTTAAATATGGAGGAGTAGCTGGTGCAGTAGGGAGCGTGGCTTACGCTATGCATCCTAAATCCAATGCATTTGCTGCACTAGCGGGCATGCATGCCTCACTTGGAGCTGTAGCTTCAGGTGTAGCCATGGAAGGTTCGCGCACCAAGAATAGAGCAAAGCAACTGATGGCTACCAGTATAGCTGCGTCGAATCTTGGAGCTGCTGCATTTCATGGTTACGCAGCAAAGTCACTTGGTGACTTCAACCGTAGCTATCGTCGAACTGCTGAAACAATTAACAGAGGACAACGAGAAAGCAATGAAAACTTCAATAGAACATGGGAATCAGTAGGAGGTTCTCGTCAAACAGCGACAGGTGCAGCAGGTGGTCAGAGAAATCGCAGCGTAGGCAGCAATAAAGCTGTAGCGAACCCATTCAAAGACCTCGGTATGTCCGAGGGCGCGTCAGACGCAGACATCAAGAAGAAATGGCTTCAGCTGATGCGAGAAAACCACCCCGATGTCGGAGGTGACCCCCGCAAAGCGCAGCAGATCAACGCGGCCTACCAGGAGATCATGCGCCGCCGGGGCAAGCTCGATTCCATCTACGCCGATGGCTTCAACATCGATCTGGGGGCACTCTCGCTATGACACTGACACCGAGCTCGATCCGCCTCGATCTGAAATGCGGTAAGGGTGCCATTTCCAAGGGCGAGAAGTGCCACAAGGGGGTAGCCACCAAAGTTGCAATCGCTGCTGGTATTGGCCTCACAGCAGGTGCTCTCGTTCTTGGTGCCGCTGCCCTAAGTAAGCGAGGGCGCTCCGGCTCCACTCGTCCTTCGGGCTCGACCTCCTCAAATCCGGTAGGTCCCTCGCCCACGCCACGCCTGCCCGGATCGTCGCCGCGCGCCTTGCTCAAAGCTGCGCCCCCGCGCCAGTCCAAGACGCAGCGCATGCGTGCCAACACCGCAGCAGCGGTGAAGAACGCAGAGGCCGGCATCGCTCAGACCGCCCGCGAAGAGGTCCGCCGCATCGCTCAGATCGGTAACACCATGGCCGCTGCCGGCGAAGCCACGGGCATGGCCGCCAAGACCACGCTCCGCGAGCTTCGTCTCCGCACCGAGGCCGCCCGCCGTCGGTTCGAGCCTGGGTATCGCGCCCCTGATCAACGACGTCTGCCTGAAGGCACCCAACCAAAGCTCACCCCCAGCAGCTTCACCTCCGAGCGCGAGGCCATCCCCTTCGATCCCCGCACCGGTCAACCCCGTCGACGCAAAGCCCGCGGTTTCGGTCGCACCGACAACTACATCCAGTACTACGCCCCGGTCCAACTCCAGCCACCCACCCGCCGTGACGCCTGCTGGGAGAGCTACGAGCAAGTGGGCATGAAGCGCAAGGGCAAGCGCCGCGTGCCCAACTGCGTCCCCACCAAGAAACGCGCCCAAACTGACACCGAGGACGGCAAGAAGTACACCAAGGTCGTCACGAACCCCGAAACCGGTCGCAAGAACAAGGTGCGCTACGGCGCCAAGGGTTATCGCATCGCCCCCGGCACAGACAAGGGCGACAACTACTGTGCCCGGAGCTTTGGTGACATGAAGTCCGAGGGCTACGACTGCTCCGGCGCCGAGCGCAACACGCCGCTTTGCCTGTCCAGAGCGAAGTGGAAGTGCTCGGGCAAAACAAGCCGTCGAGACGGACTGACGCCGGGGAAAGTTGTCGGCCTAGCGCGGATCGACGCCCCCAAGGGCGGGAAGGGAAAGCCCTGCGGCGAGTCGTTTATTCCCAAGAATAATAAATGCAGCAAAAAGGCGGGTTCCTCTACCAACTCAAACCTCCAAACCGCAGCTAAAGTCGCTCTTGCCGCAGGCGTACTAGCAGGAGGTGCCTATTTGGCTAAACACATACGCAACAAAGAGCGTCCTTTAACCGTCGCTGAACGGCGCGCACTCCCAGATAGCGCCCGCAACAATCAGGGACTCACCCCTGAGCAGGCTCAGAAAATCGCCGATGAAGCTATCGCCGGTGGCCAGAAGTGGGATGTCCAGGAAAAGATCAACGAGCGCCGTCGCCAATCCGAGTGCGGTGCTGGCCTGGGAAAGATCCAAGCCCCGGCGAAGTTTGACGCAGCGGTTCCGAACCCGCGTTGCCAAGCCGGGGAAGGTGCATTCGGCACCTACTTCGTACATCCATCTGAGAAATACGGAGTCAAGCTTTTTCGCAACGGCGAAGATGATGATGTCAGCTGGGAATATGACCGCCTTGATAAGGCACACGGTAAGGGGGTCAACGTCCCGCAACCACTAGGCGTCAACGCTGTCAAAGACGAGTACGGCGACGTACGTGCTCAAACGCTAATACTCACGCACATGAAGGGCTACAAGACCCTCGAATCTGTACATCCCGACGCTTACGGCACGGCAGCCAGCGCCCCTGCGATCGTTCAGGTCAAGATGCTTCGCGAGTTCCGTAAACTCCACACGGAAGGTCTTGCCCATGGCGATATCCACAATGGCAACATCATGGTGCATCCCCGGAGTCGCAAAGTTGCCATCATCGATTTCGGCTACTCCACGGACATCGATGATTTCAGACACCCAGTGCATTCCCGCGATGGTGTCGAAAACTTACTGAGTGATCTACGCCGACTGCCTTTGATGGTCGGGTATAGCGAAGCAGACGCAAAAGACTTTACAGGTAACCGCTTCAAAGGTGTGCTTGACAATATCGAAACGCAAGCTCGGGACTACAGTCATTCTTGGGAGAAGTTTGAGATCGCCGTCAACCGATACCACGACGCCCTCGAAACCGACCTTCTTTGGGGCGACCGCATGCCCCGTTCACGATTTGTCAGTGGTGCCGACCAACCCAGAATCCCAGGACTCACACGACGGATCCTGACTGCACAACGAGGCTCAACAGATCGGGCAGCCCTTGAACGTGATCTCAAATTCCGCCCCACCGCAATTAAGAGCGAAGCCCGCCGTCTAGGTGTCAAACCCCCGCGCCTCTTCCTCGCCCTGAAGCCCGAGCGCGATGCACGGTTCGCACGCGAACGGCAACAGCCCTTTGGAACGCCGATACGCGGCACCAATTTCCCATCCAAGCCTCCCGAGTGGGAAGACTGAACCATGAGTGACACCGCCGCCTACTACCGCTCCCATCCCGAGGCCCGGGCCAAGCGGCAACGCGCCCAAGCGGAGATCAACCGTCGCCCTTCGGAACGCAAACGCCGCGCTGAACTCAATCGCGAGCGCCACAGACGCGGCATCGACGGCAAAGGTGGCCCCGACGTCTCCCACACCGAGGCCGGAAAAACCGTCCTCGAGGATCCTTCCACCAATCGCGCCCGCAACGGCCACGGTGACCAACCCCGCCTGAAGCGCGATTCAATCTGGGCCGAAGGCTTCGCCCCGTCGTTCGCATGAAGCCCGCTCATCCCCCCGAGCACGCCATCACCCGAATCTGGTTCTGGAACCACGCCGGAGCCCAGACGCTTCTTTGCCCTGCCCACGAAGCCACTGACATCCGCCGCCGCCTGATCTCCGAGGGCGCTGTGGTCTATCACACCGAGGTCTACAACGCTTAAAGCCCTTCGATCAGCGCAGAGGCCGAGATCCCATACAAGTCTGCTAACTCAAATAACTTCGATACTGCAAACTCAATCTCCCCTTTTTCCAAGCGACAATAAGCAGCCTGGCTGATAGTAAGTTTATCCGCTATCTGCGTCTGCGTATATCCAGTCTTTACTCTTAGCTGTCTAATACGCTCACAGAGTGCAAGCTGACGATAGATCGCCACTCCCGGCCATACGCTATCCGAATCAGCCTAACGCTTGCAGCGGTAAGCCTTAAGCTGACGCCATGGAAACATCCGTTTCTCGCTACGATTTCGCGCCCATTACGGGCAGCGAAACCACCGACGAGGGTTATCTCCGCGTCTGGTGTCGTGCTGCGCGTGTAGGCACTCAGCTTTACAAGCGCGCGGATGGCTCCCAGGTCCGGGAATACCGTCCTCCAGAAGAGGTCAGTTCCCCGGAATCGCTCTCCACGTTCGGCATGAAACCCGCAACGTGGGGTCACCCACCTGTTCTTCTCGATTCCGCCAATACCAAGCAGTTCCAGGTCGGTTACTCCGGTAGCCAGGTCCGGTACAACGACGGTTTTGTCGAAGTTGCCCTAGTCGTCACTGACCAGGACAGCATCGAAAAGATCAAGCGCAAAGACGCAACCGAGGTCTCTGCCGGCTACAAGGTCGACTTCGACCCAACTCCCGGTATCACCCCCGAGGGCGAGTCCTACGACGGCGTTCAGCGCAACATCCGGGTGAACCACATCGCGATCGTCCCCCGCGGCCGGGCTGGCCCGGAGGTTCGCCTGCTCATGGATCGCATGGATGCGGCTGATGCCGTCGCCTTCGATCCGGCGCTCCAGCCCTGTACACCTGCATCTCCCGTAATGGCTTCCGTCAAACTCGACGGCCTGGAGATCGATCTGCCCGCAGAAGCAGCTAGCGCGGTCCAGTCCTTCGCACGGGACATGGAGCGCCAGCTCAAGTCTGTGACTACTGAGCGCGATCAGCTTGCCACCAAGCTCGATGCGCAGCAGGAAGAGATCGACGCTCTCGCCTACGAAAAAGAGGCCGCTGAAGGCCGAGCCGACGCTCTCGAAGAGCGCGTCACCGAGCTCGAATCCACCTCCTCCAGCCGCATCGACACTGCCGAGCTCGACCAACTCGTCGCTGCTCGCCTCGCCACGCTGCAGAAGCTGGCACCCGCCTTCGCCGAAGACTTCAAATTCGACGGCATCGATAACGAGGACCTCTACGCCCAGGCGTTCGAGAACCTCACAGGCTCCGCTCCTCGCGAAGACGCTGAATCTGGCTACATCCAGGGCGTTGTGGACGGCATTCTCGCCGCCCGCGCTGATGCCGACGAGGACGAAGCAGGCGAAGAAACCCCCGAGGACGAAGGCGATGAGCCTGAAACCAAGGAGGACCGCGCCGACAGCACCACTTCCCTCCGCGACGCACTGAAAGGTGCCGGCCGTGGCTCTGCTTCCCCGGTAGACACCTACCGCACCAAGCAAGCGGAAGCCTGGAAGCGTCCCCTCACCGCCACTAAGTAAGGAGTTCCTTCCATGGCAGTTACTTTTACCGCGACTACCGTCTCGAACCCCACCGGCGCCCAGGGCAGCTACCCGCTGCGCGAAGTCGCTGGTCACGAGGGCATGCTGGCCGATCTGCAGGCCTATGTCTGCCGCTCGTACCGCAACCAGTCCGGCGCCGCCATCCCCTACGGCGTGCTTGTCGCAACTGACAACACCCCCACCAGCAACGACGCCCTTGCCGTCGAGATCGCTACCGGCACCACCCTGATTCAGGGCATCACCGTGAGCTCCCAAGTCCTCGAGGGCGTCTCCGGTGGTTCCGCCTACACCCCGAACCCCACCCCCGTCTACTCCGACGGCCGTCTGGGTTACCCCGACAAAGAGACCGTGAACGTGGTCTCCAAAGGTGTCGTCTGGGTGTACAGCGTTGATGCCATCGCCATCGGTGATGCCGTCCGCTTCTACAAGGCTGATTACACCGGCACCACCGCCGGCGCCTTCCTCGGTCGCTTCGGCAAAACTGCCGTCGCCACCAAAACCATCGCCGTGACTGGCGCCCGCTGGGTGTCCGAAACCACGGCCGGTGGTCTGGCCCTGCTGGAGATTGACATCCCCGGCATGACCTACTCCGCCGACTCTTGATCACGGAGCTTCCTCCCATGACCACCGAAATCCGTAACGACGAGGTCGGCGTTTTTCTCGCCCGCGAGCTGGAAACCATCCTGGCCCGCACTTTCGAGGTTGAGTACGCCGACATCAAGTACAGCAGCCTGATCCCCATTTCTTCTGAAGTGGGCAATGGTGCTGACTCCTTCACCTATCGCGTCTTCGACAAGCAAGGCTCGATGAAGGTGATCGGGGACAAGGCCCAAGACCTGCCCCGCGCTGACGTGCTCCGCAAGGAAGTGACCCACCCGGTTCGCTCCCTCGGTGCATCCTTCGCCTACACCATCCAGGAAACCCGTGCCGCCGCCATGGTGCCCGGCATGAACCTGGAGCAGCGCCGCGCCAACGCTGTGCGCCGCGCCTACGAGGAGAAAGTGCAGGAGATCGCCTACTTCGGCGATGCCCCCTCCGGCATGAAGGGCTTCTTCAACAACGACCAAGTCGACAAGCTTGTCCCCAACAAGTGGTTTGACACCGCCGGTGTTACCACCGACGAAATGCTGGAACTGCTCAACGAGGCGCCCACCCGCCTCGTGCAGAACTCCAACATGAAGGAGATGCCTAACACGATGCTGGTGCCCTACAACGTGTACCGCGTCATCTCCACCACCCCGCGCAGCACCACCTCCGACACCACGGTGATGGAGTTCTTCCTGCGCACCAACCCGATGATCTCCGCCATCGAGCCCATCAACGAGCTCGAGGCCGGCAAATCGGGCGGCTCCCTCTCCAAGGACCGCATCGTGGTGTACGACCGCAGCCCCGACAAGCTGCAACTGCACATCCCCCAGCCCCTGGAGTTCCTGCCTCCCCTGCGTCAGGCCCTGGAGTTCTCCGTTGCCGCTCACGCACGCATCGGCGGCCTCGCGCTCTACTACCCCAAGAGCGCCATCGTCCTTGAGAAGGCTTGACCTTTTCAGAATCGGTTATCCATTCATCTCGTCTTAGTCATGATCCTCGTTTACCGACCCGAACTTGAAAATCCCCCGATGGACAAAGAATGCACCATCGGTTTCTCGTTCGTAGGCGGCGCAGGTCTCTCTGACCACATTCAGGTCGCCTCTGGCGTCACTCGGAACTTCCCCGAGGCCGTCTGGGAAAAGATCAAGGACTACGACGTGGTGAAGAACCTCCTCAAGCTCGGTGCCCTGCGCATCGAAGCCGAGGAGGTGACAACCGAGGACGGTGTAACCACCTCGGTGAACGCAGACACCATCGCGGATCTGCCAATCACCCAGGCACTTGAGCTCATCGAAGCATCCTTCGACATCGAGCAGCTCAACAAGTGGGCCGCTAAAGAGCAGCGCATCAAAGTCCGCAATGCCATTGGCAAGCGGATCACTGCGATCACTGAAGGTAACGGCTGATGGCAGTTCCCTCGACCAGCGCATTCCTCCTTCGCTTCCCCGAGTTCGGCGAGCAATCGCTCTCGGTGGTTGAAGGCGCGCTGGCCGAGGCCGGACGCTACGCCTCCGCCACCGTTTTCGGCGCTGTTCACACAGATGCCGTCAGTTACCTCACTGCGCATCTATTAGCGACTCGAACGATGCAGATCGGCCTCCAGATCGAGGCAAAAGCCGGCGCTCCTGCGGGTTCCGGCTTCGACGCCACGCTCTACGGCCAGGAGTACAAGCGACTGCTCGACAGCCGCGCTCTCAGTGGATTCGCCCTCTAGCCATGGCGATCTCGGCAACCACCATCGCCTCCTACGCCCCCTGGGGTAACGCCCAGCTCGCGTTTGAAGTCGGCACGGGGTTTGCCACCACAGATCCCGCCACTGGCAACGCGATCCAGTCCACTGAAATCGTCGAATACCTCGCCGCCCTCACTCTTCAAGCCCCGTCTTGGAAAGCCGAGGCCGGCGCCGACAACACCACCTACTCCTGCCGAGGCCGCCTGCTCAGCCCAGCGATCCTCGACCCTCGCATCACGAACGGCTCTCAAGCCGAAGCGGTGATCAACGGCTACCGAGGTCGCTTCGAGCTGGTCTTCGATCTCGCGATGGACGCGGCTCACTACCGCGACCTCCGCCAATCCATCGAAGGCACCTTCCGCGTTATCGGAGGCCCGACCTAATGGCCCGCCCAAAACGCGAACTCAGTCAAGCCGTCGAGATCGCTAAGGCCCAGGCCATGCGTCAGCTCGGCACCTGGCTTGATACCCGCTTCACCCAAGAGATCTCCGCGGTGAAGTGGCCCTATCCCACACCCCCAGCGGTGCGGGACATCGTGGATACCGGTCGCCTTCGCGCCAGCCAGACCCGGGTCGTCAATGCCGACGGCTCAATCACCTTCTCCTGGCCGGTCGAATACGCGGGACAAGTCCACGAGGGCGGAGTTGCCACCACTGGTCTCCGCTTCCCTGGCCGCCCTTGGACCAAAGCCCCCCTTGAGGAGGCCCCCGCCAAGTTCGGCGAACTGCTGCGCTCCGCTCTGGAGGCCCAGCAATGACGATCTCCACCCACTGCCCTCCGGTCACCGCGCTCCGGCGCACTCTTGAGCTCCACATCCTCGATCTGTATCAGAGCGACGGAATCACCCTCAAGGCATACACCGCCTGGCCTGGGTACTACACGCTCCCCGACGCCAGCCGCGTTCCCGCGGTCTACGTCACCGGCGCCTCGATGGTCCCTTCCAACTGGGCCGTCACCGGCATCGAGTGCGTCATCGAGGACGTCCCCGAGATCACCAGCCCTGGTTCGATGTCCGGCGTCCTGTCTTTTGAGACCTGGAACGTCCGCTTCACGAACTTCGGCACCAAAGAAGGCACCCGAATGCCGGTCTCGCTGCTGGACATCAGCCGCCGTCTGGCCCGCGCCTTCCCACGGGACCAAGTCACGTACATGGCCCGGACCGAGGTCACCTTCGAGGCCCTCACGGCCCGCATCCGCGGAGCCGTCCTGAACCCCCCGATCCCCTAAGGAGTCACCACCATGGCCGACTACGCCATCGGGTTGTCGTTCCACAAGGCTCACCGGACCATCGTCCGCGCCGTGGATCTGACCCCTCCCTGCCGCTACTTCGCCTCGCGTTCCACCGCGGGCATGATCACCCTGCCGACCCTCGACGCCGGCTCCAGCTACGTCGAACTGCAGGGCATCACCAACACCAGCTTCCAGATCAACGACAACAACCAGGAGTTCCGCCTCCTGGGCGATGACGGCTGGATGGACTCGGTGATCACCGGATCCTCCGTGCAGGCATCCGTGACTGCCTACTTCCTGAAGGACGCCGAAGTCCCCGCCGGCCAAAACTGCCCCGTCTTCCGCGGCGGCTACGACGAGGGCTTCAACCTCATCCAGCGCGCCCGCTACAACAAGGACTTCGAGATCTACATCGAATTCCTCAAGGAGCTGGGCCAGGCTGACGGCAGCTCGGGCAACTACATCTATGACTTCACCGGCTTCAACGCGGTGATTCAGAACTACTCGGAGAACATCACCGCCGAGGGTCTCACCGAGATCTCCTTCGACCTGATGTCCCGAGCACGCCCTGTGTTCGGCCGCTACGACGCCGGCGCCAGCCCGATCAGCAGCGGCGGCATCCAGTCCTCGCTGCTGTTCCTGGTGAATGGCACCCGCCAGGCCGCATCCGTCCCTGCCAACAACGCTTCGGCTGTGGCAGTGGGCGACGACCTGACCGTGACCTACACCAGCAACGGCACCGCTGCCCTGACCCAGCTTGCTCTGGGCCAAACCGACGGCTCCGGCTTCCGCCTCGAGGTTGCCTCCACCGGCGCCCGTGTCCCCGCGACTGTGTCCCTGGCCAGCAACGTGGTGACCATCAACCCGAGTGCGAACCTCGCCGCCGGCACCATCTACCAACTGGTGGTGACCGACGGTGCCATCACCCAGGCCGTGGACGCCAACGGCACCGCCTCCGCCTCCGGCGTGAAGCGCCCCATCCAAGGGTTCACCACGACCTTCCGCACCGCTTAACCTCCACGAGGACGGTTCAGCACACTCGAGCCCCGTACATCGGGGCTTTTTTTCATGCCGCCATGCAGCACGATCTACTCATCGATCCCATCAACACCGTCTTCGCGGTGAACTGTGTGGTGGAAGGCTCCACGCTCCACTGCGGAGCCCTCTACCTTGAACCCCTCGTCCAGAGTCAGTTTATACGCTTGGCGTATGACGGCGCTAGCCTGGAGGTTGAAATTCCTACCGAGCTCGTCAACCAAACCACGCCGCATCGAGCGTGGCAGGTAGCGCTCCCTATCCGCAATGAGCAAGTACAGCGCACTTCTCTTTAAGCCCGCAACCTATTGTGAAATCGGGCCATTCCGCTTTCCTGTTTATCACGATTTAGTGCCCGGTGAAGCCAAAGGCATCGAAGAATTCTCTAAGAAGCAATCGCGCTCTACGTTTAAGTCCATCAAGCTTGCGCAGCGTATTGCAAAAGACAAGGGTGTTAGTACGAAAGAAGCAGTCGAGCTACTAGCCAAGGTAGGCAGCGAAGAAACAGACCTTGTCTACGAATACGCAGCAGAATTAGACGATCTCCAAGTCGACAGCATCGGCGCTGTACAGCAGAGAGTGGAGTTCGTAACACTGTTTATGCAGTACAGGGGTGAATCCAAGCTAGACGGCGAGCAATGGGTACAACTAAAGGACTGGGAACAAGAAGACACCGAAAATATGCCGTCTAAACTCATGGATCAAGTCTTCGAGCTCGTCATGTGGGAGCGTGACGGCTGGCCCCAGAAGGACGAAGCAAAAAACGCAGACGACAACGCGGAGCAGGAGTTCAGCCCACCCCGGAAGAAATCCTAAGCGAGTGCGAGACCTTACTTAGAACTCCACTAACAGACTGGGACGATATTTACTTTAAGCTGCGGGCATCCCCTCTCAAAGACGACTTCCCCCGAGAGCGGTTTGTCCGCACGCCTGTATCAGTAATACGTTGGGCAACCAAACGTGCTTTAGATCACGAACAAGAGCAAGCAAACTTGCAAGCGCTGACAACAGCACGCTTAACAGCTACTCTAATACAAATAGCGCATGGTTTTTCTGGCTCTAAGGGTCCTGCACCTAGATTGCAAGTAAAAGATTTCTTACCCTTTCCTGACTGGAAACCTGACATAGAAACTGCCGAAGGTCCGGACGAAGTTACTAGATACCTATTGAGCAACTTGGCCCGAGCTCGAAGAATTCCACTGCACGTCTTCTCGGCTCTGATGACTCCTGCCACCCGGCAGTCTTAACATAGACATACCGCATGGTCGCAGAGCAAGGTGGCTGACTATACGATCCGAGTTGTCGCAGAGACCAAAGAAGCTGATGATAAAGTCAATAAGCTAGACAAGCGTCTAAGCAACATAAGTCAAGACAAGAAAATCAATATAAGTATTCCAAGCATAGATGAAACCATAGCAGGGGTAAAGCAATTAGGAGAGGCTTTAGGTACAACATACAAGATAGCGCGTCAAATGCCTGTCATAGGCGGTCGCATTCAAGACATTGAAGATCTAGGAGATATAGCGTCTAAAACAGGAGAAAAAGTCGTAAAAGCCTTTAGGTTAATTTCTAGTGCAACTCCAGGTAATTTACTAGGTACATCAATTAGCGCGTCGCTAAACGGTGTCGACAACCTAGCTAAAGCCACAGCCAATCTCGGCTACACCGTATTTGGAGTAACTCAATCTGTAAACACACTAAAAAGTGCATTCGGAGCTTTCTTCACCGATACCATCGGAAGGGAGATCCAGCTACAAGAAGCCTTACTTCGCACAAAAACAACTCTAGTATCTACAGCCGATGTCGCGGTCAACGGTCGCCGCATAACGGATCCCTACGAAGCGATTCTCAAACTAGAAAAACCCATAAACAACACAATCGACAATATTAGACAACGTTCCCTTGAAATTGCCGGTACAACGTCCGAAGCTATTGTTCAAGTCTTTGGCGTCGTAGCGTCTCAAATCGGCAATATCGGAGGAGGTCTAAAAGATGCCGAAGATCTAGCTATTACTTTTAGTGCCGCTCTCGGTACCCTCGGGCTCTCTGACCCGACGTATGCCACGCAGGAAATACGCTCCATCCTGACCGGAACGATCGATCAGAACTCAGTCCTCGCGCGCTCTCTAGGGCTCACCAACGAGGACGTCACAAAAGCAAAGAACTCTGCTGAGGGTTTGGTTGCTTTCTTGCAGCGACGGCTCTCAGCCTTCACCGCTGGTCAGGCGATGGCCGCAAAGGGATTTGCCGGTCTCACCAGCAACATCGCTGAGTTTCAAGACGAGCTAAAGCGTGCCTTTGGTAAAGGACTTCTAGCCCCACTTCTTGATGGCTTGACCATCCTGTATGAGCGCCTCCAGCTCGTCTTCAAAAGTTCCTTCGGGATCGCAGACGCACTGGGTAAAGCCTTCGGAGCAGTTGCACGAGGTGTCGTAGGCGCTGCAGCAGCGGCCCCAACCCTTGCCAACTTCAGTCAACGCCGCCAAATCGGCGTAGGGCAGCAAGGCGAGCAGGCCGCTGTTCAGATGTTCCTGCAGATCCAGAGCGCGGTGGACCGCTTGCGTCCCCAAATCGCAACTCTGGCCGATCAAGCCGTAAAAGCGATAGCGCAGATCGCGAGTGGATTAGCTAATCTCGCAAAAGGCTTCGCTGCTTTTAAGTTTGAGCAATTCAAGATTTATCTGAGTGCTCTAATCGGCGTTGGAGAAGTACTGAACAAAACAGTAATCCCAGCATTTACCGCGCTACTAAACATATACGGTGAAATCCTAAAAAATCCCATAGCTCAATACCTTAATCAGCTCGGAGCACAATTCGATGTTTTGAATCGCGTAGGCGTACTGCCTCTAGCGAAAACATTATTTGTACTACGTAATGTTGTCCCTAGCGTCTTTGATACCGTACAAAAGCTAGGACAGGGCTTCAACTGGCTCAAAGTACAGCTTGCGGGTGTCGCAGATCTGATCCTTACTGGCTTTTCCGCAGCTATTGCAGGTGCCTCGACCCTAGTGTCAAATTTAGGTCGAGTACTCGTCACAGCAGTTACAACAGGCATAACTGCCCTGATCGTCGGACTACGAGCTGCAGTTGTTCAGCTTGGTGTCTTCCTGATTCAGATAGCCGAGCTCGTACAACAGTCTGGTCCAAAATTCGGACAAGTTGCTGTTTTTATTAGTCAGATCGGGCAGGCACTACTGGGCGTGGACGCAGCTTTTCAGAAAGCTCAACTTAGTGTCGCTCAGTTTGGAATCAAGACAGCCAATGCTCTTGACAGTTTGCAGGTAAAAACACAACAAGTTCGCCAAGGCATCGCAGACTTTAATACAAGTGTTCGCGATAACTTAGGGAGAGCAAGTCAAACAGTGGGCTCCAAAATAAAAGACATGATCACGAGCTTTGTGAGTTTCTCTCTACAGCTCGTTGCCCTACAACTAGCGATTACTCTAGCTTTTGATCTCTTCCAGCGTTTCCAACGAGCCCAGCAAGAGATCGCCGACCAGACACGCGCGGAACTGGCGGTCAAACGCCTAAGCACTGTGTATGCCGAGGTCGGAGAAAACGCCACAGCAGCAACCAAAGCAGCCAAAGCGTTTGAGGAACAAATACTAAGTAGTCGTGTAGATGATCTAACCAAGAAGCTAGGTGGCTTGATAGATCAATACACCAAACTAAGAGACCTCGAGGCCGAGATAGCTTCGAGCTCGGGGGGTGCTGATAACATAGCTGCAAATGCAAAGGCATTCTTCTTAAGTTTTAGCCAAAGCTTAGACCCTCAGAAGATTCGCGCACAAGTTGCAAAAGTTAGAGATGAACTAAACCGTTTATCTGAGTTCCAAGATCGCATAAAAGAGAATGATAAAGCCAATGACGACGTTCAGCTACTTGCCAAGGAACGCCTAGGACTTGAGAAAGAGCTGAAAGAGGTCCGCAAACAGCTCACAAAAGAGATCACAGACTTTGAGTGGAGTGAGCGGCAGAAGTCTTTGCAATTAGAGCAGCAGATGCGTGATGCGCTGGCACAGGAGCAGCGTTCCCAGCTAGAAGAGCGTCAGCGAATTGAGAATCGAGGATTAAGTGATATAGGCAACAATCTCAAACAAATCTTTGACGAGTACGAGACAGCTCTCTTCGACGCACAGGTCGAAAGCCAGCGTCAGCAGACCGAGCTCGTTATCAAACGCAATGAGATTGAAAAACAACTGAGCGACTACAAATATAAGCTTGAAGAGCAGACATTAAAGCTCCGCGAGAAGATGGGGCAGATGAACAAGAAAATCGTAGATTACGAAGCAGCACAACGGATTCGCGCATCCAAAGAAGCTTTACGCTACGCCTTACAAGCAGCAGCCATCCAAGGTGAAGACTTTGTAGTTACTGACGAAGACAAAAAGAATTTCCTTAATGCCGCCGCTCAACAAGGCGTTAGTGCCGAGCGCGCCTTAGCCCTTCTAAAAACTGGAGCTGGACGCAATCTCGGGCTCAGTAGCGCTACACCGGCTCAGCAAGTCATCGCTGCCCTGAAAGAGAACTATGCAGGAGCTTTGACCATGTCTGCTCCCGAGTTTGAAAATGCGTTGAATATGAGAGCCAAAGCCTTTATGGGTCAGTCCCAAGGCGGAACTTTTGCTCTTCAGTTAGCCGAACAAGAGCTAGGTACTGGGCGGTTTAAGCGTACAGCTCCCGTAGCACCACCAAAGATGGAGGAGCTTGATTCGTTTGTGGATATCGGTGGTAACACCGCACGTATGCGCTCCAGTCTCGAAAGTAACTTTGCTCTAGCTCGCGAGCTCGTAGACAGGACAAGCGCAATCCGTGACAACCAGGACTTAGCTCGATTCCTGGAACGCCTTGGAGACCCAGCTAACTGGGGTGTGGCCGCAGCTGAAGTGGGGAGACTCGACAAAGAAATACTGCAGCTCAAGAACGACACTGAAGCTCTTAGCAAATCTATTGCTAGCGGATTAACTGATCCGTCAGCTCTTCAGAGCATCACGCCTGTTAAAACCGCTATAGATGTATTCCTGACTCAAGTTTATGATCAACTCGCCAAGAGCTCTCTTCTTAAAGGTGTATCTCCGGACATTATCTCACGCAACAAGCAAGGAGTCTCTGATGTCTTAAGGAGTGCCGCAACAGGCAATACGTCTCTAGCAGCAGCCCGCGCTGAGATTGATCGCTTACTCGGTGGCGCGCCCATACTTGCAGACGCGATCAAAGCAATACTTGGAGATCCCGGAAAGAACACTGGAATCATTGGCGCTCTACGCAATGCCGCTGATTTAACCAAGCGCCAATCGCAGCTTCTGCTGGAAACCCTTAGAAATGACTTCACTAAGCTCATACAGCAAGCTATTGATATTCGTCCTGGAGTTCAAGGGCTGCTTGATCGCTTCAGTCAAGCTCAACAAGCACTGACTCTTCCGGGTTACTCCCTTGCGAATGCAAACCGACGCTCAGATCTAGCTGCTCAGACTTATCTAGGCTCGCAGTTGAACCGACTGACACCCGAGCAACGAGCTGCAAACCCGAACTTAGTTCCAGAGCTCCAAGCCCAGGCAGCACAGCTCGCAGAAAGCTATCGCCGTACCAACGAACAGCTCGATCCACTGAATAGAGCCGTGGAGAACTTCGAACAGAGGCTCGGAATGGCTGTCGCAGCTACAGAGGTATACACAACAGCTAGTCGTGGACTTCTTGAAAGTCTGTTTAGCGGCACCACCGAATTCCGTGAAGCGATGCGTAGTTTTACACAGACAATTAGTCAAGGCTTCGTAAAGCAGTTTCTCGATATCGCAATCGCACCCATGCAAGAGCAGGTGTTTGACCGGATGAAGAAGCTATTCGGAGTCGAATCCGCCCAGGATAAAGCCAACCGCGAGTTTGCTAATACTGGAATTAAGTTTAATACCGCAGTAAGCACCTTTGATGCTGCGGTCAATACTTTCCGCTCTAGTCTCAGTGCAGGTATTGGTGGTCCCGACTTGCCAGCGGGAATTGCTGCGCAAGTCGGCGCAATAGCCCCTTCGCAGATGACACGCGCAGATCTCGAGTTCATGCCTGCAGGCAGCATCGACTATGTACTTACGGATGCTTTCAAAGGCATCGGTGAATCTCTGACACGACTCGGCACTACCGCTGAAACCACCGGCAAACAGGCAAACAACGCCGCTAACGAGGGAGAGAAAGGCTTTACCAAATTCCTGGGCGGAATGATGGGTGTAGCTACTGGCGCCCTCAGCATTGCCGGCGGCATTCAACAGATGCAAGAAGGCGGAACCTCGAACACCCTGGCAGGGATCGGCTCCATCCTTCTTGGGATCGGTGGCGCCATCGGCGGCCTCGGAAGCATGGGCCTCTTCGGCAAGAAAGCAGGTGGAGGGGCCATCTCAGCTAACCGCCCCTACCTCGTAGGAGAGGTAGGTCCCGAGATCGTTGTGCCGCGTAGCTCCGGAACGGTGATGTCAAACAATCAGCTGCGCGAAGCCATGAGCACCGGCGTCGGGGGCACTAGAGCACCACAGCTCAACATGACATTCCAAACGACAAGCATTGGAGGAGTCGAGTACGTCAGCCGTGAGCAACTCGAAGCCGCAATGGCATCAACCCGACGTGCCGCCGTTAGAGATGGAGCCCGGCAAGGGATGTCGATGACCCTCGATAAACTTCAACAAAGCCCTGGCACTCGTGGCCGCGTTGGACTCCGCTGATGGCAGCGCAATTTCCCCGTATTAAACCTGCGGAGCGCAGCTTCCGCTTAGGCCAGTATCCGGTCAAGAGCTACCGCGCACTATCGGGAGCTACGGTCAAACGCGCATTCGGTAATCGCCCATACGGCTATGAACTCGAGCTCAGCTTCAACAACATCACTGACGACGCCACCACAGAACTCCTAACCCACTACGAAAGTACGAGTGGGGGATTTGATCGCTTTACTCTCCCTGATACCCTATTCGCAGGGATGAATACCGCGCTGACAAGCAAGATCCAATCCCCATCCCAAATCAAGTGGGAATACGTCAGCCCGCCGGAAGTGAGATCGGTCATCCCGGGGCGTAGCGCCGTACGCATCACCTTGGCAGGCGAGATCGACTACTTATGACAGAGATCCGCATTGCTCAGTACCTGAAGCTGGCAACAACTGCCCAAACGCTCCGCTACCAGAACTACTTCGTAGCTCAATCGAGCTCATTCCTTAGCGAGACCTACGACTTCGCTCCATTCCGTGCCGAGGGCGCCCTCGCATCCCTCAACGGCGACAATGAGAACCTGCGTATCCTATTCCCGAATGTCGAGGTCGCTCTTCGGTTACTAGAGCAAGCTAATGGCAACCGCCTCAGCGACCTGACGTTCGCAACTGCTTGGCTCAACGCGAACGAGCAAGTTATTAACACAGTCACTGACTATTACATCGGTATTGGCGCTAGCTACAGCGAGACCACTATCGAACTCCGCTTCCGTTCTGCCGTTGACAGCGTCGGAAGTGCCTTCCCTTCGAGAACGCTAACACGCGATCTAGTCGGCCCCCTACCGCTGAATAGCGAGCTCTACCTGCGGTGAACGACCTCATCGGACTTAAACGAGCGTGGGGCGCCTACCCCGGAGACGGTTCAGGCACTGTCGACTGCTGTTTATTACTTGCTGAAGTTCGTCGACGCTTGGGTTACTACGATCACACACCTGACTTTGCCGAATACTTTGCCCGATACACAGACGCGACATTTCCCCGCCGCTTAATGCTGAAGTGGCTAATAACCAACGGGGTACGACTTAAAGAACCAGAACCTCACGCAGCAGTCCTACTTCCTGGCTCGAGCGGAGGTGCAATGGGTACAGTATTGGATGACGGCAACGTGCTGTTCATCACCGAAAAGTCCGGCGTTGTCATCGCTCCGATCCCCGCTGGCACCGGTTACTACTTTCGGCTACACAAATGACGCGCCGCCTGCTGCCTTACGAGCATCAACTTATCAAAGAGCTAGGCATCAGCGAAGCCGAGTACCTCGAGTTTGCACAAGCTCAATTCGATTACACCAGACTCCCTGCCGATAAACTCGCTACCCCTCAGAACTGGGAAGTTGTAGCCATCGTTCTGACCGTTGTTGGAACCCTCTTTCAAGTCGCTGCGGCGCTCCTCGCACCGCGCCCCGAACAACAGCAGAGGGACATCAAACGCAGACGCGATCAAGTGTTCGCGCCGCGGTTTGGATTCAACTCGCAGCAGGAGCTTGCGAAATACGGCGATCCGGTCAATCTGGTCTACTGCAACACCGACGACAACCCCACCGGCGGCGTGCGTGTCGCCACATCGCTGATCTGGTCTGCGGTGCACAGCGAAGGCTCCAGCCAGTTCATGCAGATGCTGCTGGCGGTTGGCGCATCCAACATCGAAGCGATCGGACCAGACCGCATTGCGTTCGGCCAGACCCCGATCCGCCAGTTTGCTGCGGGCAAGACTTGGGCGTATTTCGGTGCCAATCGGCCGCTGCAGTTTGCCGATCTGCTGCGTGGTGACACTACCGACCCGACGCGCATCGGTGAAGGAAGCAGCAGCATCGCGTACCGCCCCACGTTGGTGGGCGATCAGCACACCGATGGCTTCAGCCAAGCGTTCTCGCCAAGCACCATGACCCGGTTTGGGGTGTATGCGCCCATCCCGATCAACGTCGATTTCATCGATCGCAACGATGAGGGAGAGGAGCGCGATGCGCCGCTCGGCATCGTGATCGAAGGGCTTGAAAGCTACTGGCCATTGAATGTGTTCAACGACGCCCGGCCAGCTGTGCCTGTCGGGCACCGCATGACGCTCGTATTCAGGCGCATCACGTCAGGTGGCAACGACACTGCTCGAGCAGCCAAGGAAATGCGCCGCACGCTCTCGAGCTACATTGACGCAGCCAGCACCTACAAGCTAGGCAGCGTAAAGTTCCGCGTGGCAGCGCCAATCAAAAACGTGGAGCTGGAAGACGGCGCCATGCGCGTGCTGATGGAGTGCGTTGAGTCCGGGGTGTGCCCGACTGAGGATTACAACACCACCGACTTCAAACAGAACGGCCGCGAAGCCAAGGTCGAGATTGAGAGGCTGCAGAAGGAGCTGATCGAGCTCAACGCCCAGCTGCTGCGCAACGATCCAATCCTCAAGCCGGGAATCGGAGAGGGTGTCAGGGCAAGGCTGGCCGAAATCCGATTCCTCAAGGATTTACTTGTTGATCTTGAAGACCGCCAATGGAGCGCCGCCGAGATCGACACGCTGGTCGAGAACGCCGAGTACTTTGACCCTGTAGTCAATCTTTTTGCTCAGCAGGTTGATAACATCCAAGAGCATCGCAAAAACCTACGCGATGCGATTGAAGATGAGCTCGACAAGCTTCGCAACGACCGCAACCGCAACGCAATTCGCAACTGGCGCAGCCAGCTGCAAGATGCAAACAAGCGTTACCGCAGGCTCACTAACAAGCTGAACCAAGCACTGCGGCAATACGGTCTGGCGACAGAAGGCAACCTCAAGCAAGACAAGCGGCGCCTTAACTCAAGAGAAGAGCGCCTTAACGAGGAGATCGCAAACCTCACAGCTGATGCCAACAATCTGGACCTGCCAGCGATGGCAGCGCGTGACGCAAATCTGCGCTCTCAAATCAGCGCCAAGGAAAACCGAGTCGGGTTCCTCCAAAGCTACTTAGATAACCCCAATACCTGGAATGACTTCTTCAACACCAAGTGCCTGGTGAAGATGGAGGAGGCCGGCTACGAAACGATCACCGAGTGCCGCGTGGTCGATTTTGCGCTGAAGGCCAAGGTGTTCAAGCGCATCCAAGGCCGCGCCAAAAAGTACGGCGAAGAAAGCGTCAAGCGTTACCGCGATAGCGACAACGGCACCAAAGTACGAGCTGCATTCTTCTGGTTGTTCTACCGCCGCACCGGCCAAGTGTGGAGCCGTGTCCCTTACATTTTCGCCATGCGCCGTGGTGCTGATGTTGATAACTTCGTATCTCTGAAATTCATCGCCGACGACAACAACGGCAACTGGCAGTTCAAATTCGAGCCAATCGCCGAAACCGCGGCTGAGATGGTCTATACCGGCGCCGCGGACTTCGCCTACATCGAAAACAGCGGCGATGTAGTCACGGTTGGCGGCCCAGCCGGTGGTCAGTTCACGTTCACCGGCTCGCTGCGTGCTCGCCAAGGCTTCAAGCCGCCGCTGAACGTAAACCCCTATGAGGTGGATGAGTGGGGCCTGTTCTCTGTTCGCTCCGACACGCAGACTAGTTACAGCTTCGAGGGCGGCCCTGAGTTCTCCATAACCGCCGTCACCGAGCAGCGCACCGAACCCTTCAGTACCTATCCCAACCTCTACAACGGCATCACACTGCTGGGCTTCAACGCCTACAGCGGGCAAGGCATCCAAGACCTGCGTTCGCTGTCGGTGTTCACGCTGAAAGGCAAGAAGGTGCGCCGCCTGCGTGATGACGGCAGCTACCCCAGCGAACCAGACGGCAGCAGCAGCTACGCGCCCGACATCTTCCTCGACACCATCCTCGATCCGCAGAACGGCATCGGCCGCTTCGCCAAGATCGGCGGCATCGACCTGCAAGCGCTGGCGCTGGTCAAGCGGTTCTGCCGTCAGAACCAGCTGTTCATGGATTGCGTGATCGCCGAGCAGGTGCCTTGGCGGCAGTTCTGGGCTGAGGTGGCGCCCTACAGCCTCCTCGAGCTCGGGCGCATCGGTGGTAAAGAAACCCTTATTCCTGCTGTCCCTTGCGACAACGCCGGCAATATCACAAGAAGGGTACCCATCGTTGCCATGTTCTCCGCCGGCAACATCCTCGAGGATTCCTACAAAGAAGAGTTCATCGACTACGGCAGCAGCGTTCAGGACCTAATCGCCACGGTCATCTATCGCAATACTGAAGTCGACGGCGCCTTTCCACGCGATACGAGCGTGGATGTGAGTCTCCGCGATGTCACCGAAGCTAACGCTATTCGACAAACCTTCGATCTCTCTCAATACGTCACTAACCGCAGCCAAGCTATCCTCTACGCTAAGCTCCTCTGTCAGCAGCGTCGTCACATCCGCCGCAACGTCGAATTCCGCACCTTCCCCACAGACAGCCCGCTTAGCCCCGGCTCCTATATTTATGTCGACGTCGGCCAGCAGCAATGGCAAAGCGTCTACAGCGGTCAGATCGAGAACGGGGGAACGCTGAACGTGCCCCTAGCCACTGGCATCCCCAACGGCACCTACGACATCCTGCTTTACCGCAACGGACAATCAGTAGTAACAACAAGCGCAGCAATCAGTAACAATACTGCCAGCTCTTTAGCCTCTTACGAAGGCTGGTTATTTGTCTTAGGCACAGCAGTTAAATCGAAACGTGTTTTTCGCGTTGTAGAAGTTCAAATGGACGAAGAGGGTGAGGTTAGCGTTCGTGCTGTTGAACACCCTTGCGATTCAAATGGTCAGAGCATGATTTGTGATTTCAATGATTCGCTTTTCCTGACACGCTAGTATTGGCTTAGCTGGTTATTGATCAATGGGCTTTTATAGCGGACGCTCCGGCTCCCTGGTATTGGATGGTAAACCTGTGGCAAAAATCCGAGACTGGTCAATCGACACAACCGTTGAGCTGCTAAATACCAATACCATCGACAGCACCAGCAATACATTTATTCCTGGCATAAAAGGTGCGACAGGCAGTGCAACATTGATGTACTACCGCCTTGAAGCAGGAGAATCGGCAAACTACACCCAGTTCACTGCATTACTCAGCAAGATTCACAAGCTCGGAGCTATTACTGAGGCTGATCGCGTACTGATGCAGCTACGAACTAGTGGCAGTGCGAATGACTCAGTCCAGTTTTATGCTTACATCACATCGGCCCAGCTCGCCGTTAGCACCGGAGAGCTAAATTCCGTTCCGATTCAATTCACAGTCGATGGTGACTTCCTTCCCGGAGGTGTAATTGTATGACCGTTTTCCTAGGGTCTCACGGCACCATCAAGCTCCGGCGAAATGCAGGTCAGCGTGTCACAAGTATCGTCGATCGCATTGATCCAGGTGACATCAATACCAATCTCAACCGTATTGGCCTCGATACCTCTCTCGACAACCTCTTAACAGGAGATCGCGTTGATCTCTCCACCACCGATCCACGGGGCTTGGTTTGCTTCGCCACGAGTGCGTGGCAATCCGCAGTTGTCGAATCAACGATCTCAACCTACGTCAACGTCAACGCCGCTGGCGGTCTTCGTTTCTTTCCCACCTTCGCCGACGCCGTCAACAACACGCGCGCTAACGAACTAACTGTCGTCGCCTTTGCAGGCGCTTCGATTCCAGTCACGTACACCGTGCGCGACGTCAGCTACAACACGCTCGGGAATGTCATTAGCTATCAGCTGAACACAGATAGAGAAGCCCTCGACTCTACAACGCTTAGCGACAAGTTCAAAAATCAGTACGCCGCAGGGCTCATCAGCGGCAATGGAACGATTGACTGCATCTTCGATTACGCCACACAAGGCTCCAAGGAAACACCTCTACTAATGCTACAGCTTATTCAACGCTTAGATATTGGTAGCGAATTTGATTGCGCTTTTTACTTAACAGACGCCGCTATCGATCCTACCGTTCAGACCATCTTCTACCAAGCATCGGCGATGGTCACCCAATCTGGGGTCGTGGTTGACGCAGCAGACATCATCCGATGCACCATTGACTTTGTAACCACAGGCGAGATTCGCTTACTAGTCGGACAACCTACTGACTACATCTTGAAAGAGGACGAAGATCGCATCATCCTCGAGCAATCACTGGGCTTCCTGCTACAGGAAACAGATGACTAAACTGTCTGTGCGACTGATGGAGCGCGGAGGCTGAGCCTTGTCGGACCAACGAATTACGCAATTACCGGCATTGCCCGCTGCTTCAACCGCGGCGACCGATGTATTGCCAATAGCGGACATATCCGCAAGTCAGACAAAGAAGATAACAGTTAAAGACTTAGTCGATGCGGGCTTAGATCTAGTTGATGCAAATAGCATTGATCTTAGCAAGTTAGATCAGGCAAGCGTAACCAAGCTCGGTGCAGCCGCACTGGCCTCCGGCTCAGTCACCGCCGCCAAGCTCGCCGCAGACTCGAGCATTGCCGTCGACAGCACGGCCCCTACCACCGACAACTTCGAAGGACGCGGTTACCTCAACAGCAATACCAACAAGCTCCAGGTTTTCAAAGCTGGCGCTTACACAGACATCGTCCCCGAGCTTGTTAACGGCTCCGTTACCACCGCGAAAATCGCTGACGGCGCCGTCACCACAGCCAAAGCCAGCAACCTCAGCACCGCCGCCCTGGCCGACGGCGCTGTCACCTACGCCAAGCTGCAGGACACCAGCGCCAGCAACGTGTTGCTCGGCCGCGCAACAGCGGGCGCGGGTGATGTCGAGGAGATCAGCTGCACCGCAGCCGGCCGCGCGCTGCTCGATGACGCAGACGCCGCAGCACAGCGCGCCACGCTGGGGCTGGGCACGCTTGCCACGCAGTCGGGCACCTTCTCAGGCACTCACAGCGGTACGACCTCCGGCACCAACACCGGCGACCAGACGATCACCCTCACCGGTGATGTCACAGGCTCCGGCACCGGCTCCTTTGCTGCCACGATCTCTAGCGGTGCTATCGGCGAGGCCCAACTCGCGAGCAATGCGGTCTCAACCACAAAGATCGTCGACGACGCCGTAACCGCCTCCAAGCTCGGGGACAACAGTGCGATCATCGTCAGCAACGCGACGCCCAGTGGGTCCGGCGCCTTCATCGGTCAACAGTGGCTGAATACCGCGACCGGTCTCGAATACACCTGGACAGGAAGCACCTGGCAGCGCCAGGCAGCGATCAACACACTCAGCGTCTCTGACTCGAGTCCGCTTTCGTTCTCTGTTAACTACCCGGATAACTTCAGCGCGAACATCAACGTCACGCTGGATACGCAACCGGCCAACCGCGTATGGGCCGGACCAACGAGTGGCTCTGACGCTACGCCTACGTTCCGCGCGCTGCAACCCGGCGACCTCCCGGACGCCACGGACAGCACAAAAGGGATCGTCCAACCGGGCAGTGGACTCTCCGTCTCCGACGGAACGCTCAACCACAGCAACACCGTCACCGCGGGCACCTACCCGAAGGTGACGGTCGACGCCCAGGGCCACGTCACCTCCGGCACCGCACTCGGAGCCTCCGACATCCCTGAGCTCCCGGCCAGCAAGATCACCAGCGGCACGTTTGGCACTTCGTTCATCACCGACGATGCAGTAACCGGCGCCAAGCTCGCCAACTACTCAACAGCGAAGTTTGGCGAAGCCCTGCCCACTGCTGACTTCATCGGCCAGATCTTCTCTAATCCGCTCGACAAATCCTTCTTCCTGTGGGACGGCAACGTTTGGCAGCCGCTGGGCATCTCGGCCGGTTCGGTGATCTTCGCCGGCACCTACAACGCCACCACCAACCAGATCGCCACCGTTACTACGGAGGGTTCCTCGATCGGCCTCACGGTCGGTAATGCCCTGCCATCTGCTAGCAGCAGCAACAACAGTTACTACGTCGTGGTGTCAACCGGCGGCACGGGAACTGCCCCGGCGCCTGCTGTTTCACTGGCACCGCCTGACCTGATCCTGTCAAACGGCACGACATGGGTCGAGATCGACGTGTCGTCCACGTTCGTGGCACAGTCCGCCAGCAACGTCGGCTTTGCGCCAGCTGCTGGCGTCGGTAGCACCAATGTGCAAGCGGCGATCGAGGAAGTCTCAAACGAGTGCCGCAACGCCGACAACATCACCAGCGGAACACTGGTTGCTGCCCGCGGTGGTACCGGCAACACCAGCTACACCAAGGGCGACCTGCTGGTGGCGTCCGGCACAACCGCGCTCGGCAAGCTAGGCGTCGGCACCAACGGCCAGGTGCTGCGTGCCAATAGCGCCGCAGCCACCGGCCTCGAGTGGGGCAACGACTTCGTCGGCACAGTCACCAGCGTCTCAGGCTCCGGTGCTGTCAGCGTCGCCAACGGGACAACAACCCCAGCCATCAGCGTCGCCTCGGCCAGCACGAGTACGGCTGGTGTTGTCCAGCTCAGCGACTCGACAGACACCACGAGCTCGTCTGTTGCTGCAACAAGCACCGCGGTCAAGTCGGCCTACGACCTTGCGAACGCTGCTCTCCCGAAAACCGGGGGAACAGTCACCGGAAACATCAATCTTGACACCAATGTCAGCCTTGTTTTCGAAGGGACGACAGCTGACGCCTTCGAGACCACACTGAGCGCGGTTGACCCCACAGCAGATCGCGTAATTACGCTGCCTGACGTCAGCGGCACCATTGTCACCACCGGAGACACGGGGACCGTGACCGGGGCAATGATCGCGGACAACACGATCACCAATGCCAAAATCGCAAGTGGCGCGGCGATTGTCGATACAAAGCTAGCGACGATAAGCACTGCCGGGAAAGTAGCGAATAGCGCCACCACGGCCACGAGCGCGAATACAGCCAGTGCCATCGTGACCCGCGATGCCTCAGGCAACTTCAACGCCGGCACCATCAGCGCAGCTCTGAGCGGTAATGCCTCTACGGCCACGGCACTGGCAACCGCTCGCAACATCCAGGGCGTTGCTTTTGACGGCACCGCCAACATCACGGTGGTGACCGCCGGCAGCGGCATCTCGGTGACCGGTACTGCGGTGGCCAACACCGGCGTGCTCAGCGTCAACGGCAGCGCCGGCGCGATCACCAGCGTGGCTGTCACCAATGCAGCCCAAAGCTTCACTGCAGCACAGCGCGGCAGCTACGTGACGCTGACCGACGCCGCGACTGTGGCGGTTGACCTGAGCCTCAGCAACAACTATCAAGTCACTCTTGGTGGCAACCGGACCATCGGCGCACCGACCAATGTTGTGGCTGGGCAGAGCGGTGTGATCCGCCTGGTGCAGGACGCGACGGGCTCCAGAACGGCGTCTTGGAACTCAGTCTTTAAGTTCCCCGGCGGAACCGCACCAACACTTACGACGACGGCCAATGCGGTGGATCTGGTGGCGTACCACGTCGAGTCAACCACTCGCATTGCAGCTCGCTTTATCGGTGACGTGAAATGAGCATGATCCAAAGTGACCTGCTTCTGGGTCAAGAAGGCGGCGGATACGAGATCTCGCGTTCGCTGCGTTTCAATAGTAGTGACAGTGCCTACTTGTCCAGAACGCCTGCATCAGCGGGCAACAGGAAGACCTGGACTTTTTCTTTTTGGGCAAAACGTTCCAATATCGTTACCCGTCAGCTTTTGCTTGAGGTCAAAGCTGGTTTAAACGATACCGACTATTTTTCAATAGAGTTCACAATCGACACAACCGCTCCAAGACTTGCTTATGGGGGCTGGAATACAACTTGGGGTCTGACAAGACAAGTTTTTAGAGATGTCTCGGCGTGGTATCACATTGTTTTAGCGGTTGATACAACTCAGTCCACAGCCAATAACCGAATAAAATTGTACGTTAATGGAGCGCAAGTCACCAACTTTGACATAGAAGCATATCCCGCGCAAAACGCAGATACAGGCATCAATGCAACTTCGCTTACAACAATCGGAAGTGGTACAACTGGGTCAAATTCTTACTCTGGCTACCTCGCCGACATCCACTTCATCGACGGCCAAGCCCTAACCCCATCGAGCTTCGCCGAAACCAACGCCACCACCGGCCAGTGGGTACCCAAGGCTTACACCGGCAGCTACGGCACCAACGGCTTCCAGCTCAAGTTTGCGGATAACAGCAACAACACCGCAGCCACCCTTGGTAAAGACACCAGCGGCAATGGCAACAACTGGACGCCGAATAATCTCAGCGTCACCGCTGGTGCAGGCAACGATTCCCTCGTAGACACCCCGACTTCTTACGGCACCGATACAGGCGCTGGTGGGGAGGTGAGGGGTAACTATGCGACGTTTAATTTACTCGCTTCGGTTCAACAGAAACCAACCGTCACAGATGGCAATCTAAAAGCTGTCTCAGCAAGCGGAACACAGGCTCATTACCTGCCTTCGACGGTTGCCGTAAATTCAGGAAAGTGGTACGCAGAGTTCACAATAGATTCGGGAACTGCTGCAATTATTGGTGCTGTACCTCTTAACTGCAATTTTGGCTCTGGATACTTGGGGAGTGGGGCGGGGAATGGAAGTGGGTACGCTACACATGGTTATGCGTTTAACTACGACAACGCCGGCGGTATTGAGTCAAGTTTAACGACAGCTACTACAGGAGACATAATTGGCGTAGCGTTGGATCTTGATGATTCAACCGGCAAGCTGTTTATTTACAAAAACGGCTCAAAGATCGCTAACGCACAAAGCGATGATTCTTTTACTACCTACAACCTAAAAGCGGTTAGCCAATTCTGGACAATATCTATCGGCAATAACGCGACCTGGGGAATTACCGCCAACTTCGGCCAACGTCCCTTCGCCTACACCGCCCCCAGCGGCTTCAAGGCGCTGTGCGACACCAACCTGCCAGCCCCAGTAGTCGCCAAGCCTTCGACGGTGATGGATGTAATCCTTAGAACCGGTACTGGTTCTTCTGGCGGGACAGTCTCGGGCTTGAACTTCTCACCTGACCTTATTTGGGAAAAAGCTAGAAATAACGTCTCAGATCATTTTGTTGTTGACGCAGTTCGCGGTATCAACTCAAGTTCTCCCTACTTAAGAGTAAACAATACAAATGCCGAGTCAAGTTTGGGTAGTTGGGTTACCAGCACTACTAGCACTGGTTACACGATTAACTCAAATGATTATGGCGCAATCCCCATTGTTTCTTGGTGCTGGGACGCCGGCTCATCGACAGTCACCAACACACAAGGCTCCATCACTAGTCAGGTGAGGGCTAATGCCAGTGCGGGGTTCTCGGTTGTTACTTATACGGGAGGTGGATCTGGTTACAGCGTCGGACATGGACTTGGAGTTGCCCCAAAGCTTTACATCGTCAAAGACCGTAACAATGCTCTCGCCTGGGGTGTATTCACCACGGTTATAGATGGAAGCCTTGATTACCTTTATTTGAATCTCACAGATGCAAAAGCGGATTCTGGAAGTTCTCTTCCTACCTCTACACTTATCTATCCAGGGCAATCAACATCATCAGACTATGTGATGTATTGCTTCGCCCCAGTAGCCGGCTACAGCGCGTTCGGCAGCTACACCGGCAACGGCACTTCAGATGGTCCGTTTGTTTATACTGGGTTTAGGCCGAGGTGGGTGATTTTTAAGTCAACTACTGCGGCAACTGGTTGGTTCATTTGGGATTCCGCAACAAACACGTACAACGTGGCAACTAAGTATCTAGCAGCCAATACAAGTGACGCAGAAGGTACATATACCGGCCTAGATATATTAAGTAATGGGTTAAAGGCCAGGTCTAGCTCTGGTGCAGATGGTTTTAACCAGTCAGGGCAGACATACATCTACGCCGCCTTTGCCGAATCACCTTTCCAATACGCTCGCGCTAGGTAGTAGTGAACACAACTTCTGGGCATTGCCCCATGTAACACCGTACCGCCAGCCATGTTCCTTCTAGACGGCAAGCCACTGTCTCCCGACGTGGCATTCACTGACATCAACGGCATCCAGCGACCCGCCAACTTCTTGCGCTTGGCGACGCCTGAGGAGCGCGAAGCCGCAGGGGTCACAGAAGTACCTGACCCTCCGACCTGGGACCAGCGTTTTGCATGGGGCTACTCCGAAGATGGCACCCTGATCTGGAAAGATCACACCCAACTCGTTGAACAGTGGGTGGCGCAAACTCGCCAGACCGCCAACACCCTGCTCTCGCCCACCGACTGGATCATCATCCGTGAAGCGGATAACGGCAAACCTGCCGATCCAGTACTTAAAACCTGGCGAGAAGACATCCGTCTAGCTGCCGGAGAGAAAAACACCGCTATCAACGCCACACTCGACACCCCCGAGCTCGCTGCTTACATCACTGGATCTGACTACCCCGTCTGGCCCAGTGATCCCTACGCTCCGGCACCTGTCGTAGCAGACGAAGCCGCAGTCGCTGCATAACCAACCTCCTTAATCTGGAGGACGTGCAAGCTCCCCTTGGCGACCAAGAGCAAAACCGGTATCTCCTCAGTCCGCCGTGCTTTTCAAGCAGGTCCCCCAAAGACAACTTCCCAGGGACAAGGGCAACACTCACGGCCTTCACGCCGAGGCCGTAAGAAACTGCGTGGCCAAGGCCGCTAAACCTGATTTTCACCTCCGCACAACCTCGATACGCTGGATCTAGTCTCCCCCTAGCCCAGTGGTCGAGGTCGCTGCCGCCGTCGTTGGAGCCGCGATCACTGTCGGTGCCATGGGCTTCGGATCTCAAGCACGCCGCGCCGCCGAAGGCCGCGACGCTGTCATCCGACTAACCGCCGCCGTCGAGAACGTCGCTGTACGCCTCGATGAGATCCACGTCGACATCAAAGCGGACCGCAAAGAAACAAGCAGCCGTCTGAACAACCTCGAGGTCCGCGTCACCAAACTCGAGGCATCTCAGTGAATCACCCCACCGTCGTCAGCCTCGTCCTCAAGCTGCTCGTCGGCTGTTACAGCTACATGCTCCTAATGGCCTCCGCCGGCGTCGCCACCTGCGAACTGCGCAAACCCGGCGAATGCGGCGCGTCCTGGACCCAAGCCTTCACCGTCGCCGGCGGCGCCGCCTCCACCCTTTGGGCCTTCATCACCGACTCGCCCAACACTCCGAGCTCGGCCCAACGCAAACGCAATGGCCCTCCTACCTCCTGAGCTCATGTCACCGCGCACCCTGCTCGACGGCCTCGTTGCTTTCCTCCGCATAGGGCTCACCGAGGCCGTGATCAAACCCCTCGCCAAGGCCGCCATCGACCGCTCCCTCCGCCAAGCGCTTCCCTACATCTACGAGCGCCTGGACGACGAGATGCCAACGCTGCTCCGCACCGCCGATCCCGAAGTCATGACAGCCGAGATCGCCGCCTCCATTGCCCAAGCCACAGGCAACCCCGCCACGGCTCGCCAAATCGATCAGGTCGTCGCGCTGTACTCCCCAATCAAAGCCGCGATCCGCAACGCACGCTGATCAGCCGAACTCCGGCCCCGGATCCCGCCCGGTCATCACCACAGCAACCGCACGCCGGTAGAACGAGCAATCCGTCTTCCCTGCCTTCTCGAGAGCGGCCTTGACCTTGGCCCAATTCTCCCGAGTGCGGTCGTCCATCAGTACACCCACTCAGCGGCGGGCCTAGCGCCGGCCCCGGGCACGAAGCCTCCGCCTCCGCGCGTGTCGAGATGAATGAACCCCCGAGGACGGCCATCCCCTAGCCCGCCAGTCCACCGGTGACGAATCCACTGGTAGAAGCTCTCCAAGCTGCTACCCACTGGGTAGATGTCAAAGGCCTCACCGGTTACGTGTTTCGAGTTCAGCGCTCCGCCAACCTCCGCGTTCACGTCGGTCGGCCGATAGAAGCTCGTCACCCCGAGCGGCCTCCCCCACGCTTCCCGCACCCGCTGAAATTCTGCAGCAGTCCGCAGCAGTCGCGTCCGCACCGAAGCCGCCGGCCCAGGAACCCGCCGCTTATCCCACTGCAGGATCTCCCCCACGCTGAGGTTGGGCGTCACCAGGCAGTTGAAGTCACTCCAGTCGACCTCTGCCCGCATCGCCTCGCCCGAGCCGATCACCTTCCGCCAGTGCGGCTCGAACAGGAACCAAGTCCCACCGCCAGAGGCCAACTCCACCCGAGCGTGGCCATCAGCAGCAACCTCGGAGTATGCAACGACTGCATAATCCCGCCCCTTCGGGCAGTACACCTTCTCCTTCTCCCCGAGCTCGGCTGCTTGCACCGGCTCTTTCTTCAGCCATGTCGCCTGCACCGCCTCGACGCGATACAGGATCGGCTTGGGATTCGCCTTGACCACGGGCGTGGCCGGCTTTTCCGCCTTCACTTCGTTCTCGTCGCAGATGCGCAGCAACTTCTCCGCGTAGGCCGGATCCGTGGCGTAGCCCTGCTTGACCAGCTCCTTAGCTGCCGCCTCGAGCGTCGGAGCCCGATCCACCCCCTCGTACTTGTCCCAGTCCTTGTACCACCGGGTCACGAGGTAACGGACGCAAGCCCCGAGGTCGGGAAAGTCCAGGAAGTCCGCTTCGATGTGAACCCTGGCTCCGTTGACGTACTCGGTGGTCATCCGGGTCGTGCCCGCCCCCTTCAGCCCGAAGTAGTTGTTCCTGCCGCTGGTGTGTTTTCCATAGCCCGACTCCAACGCCCACTGCGCCGCAACAAGCTGCGCCCACTTCGCTCCTGCATCTTTGGCAGCCTGCACCACCCCCTGCCAGGTATTGGGGTAGCTCTTTGCCTTGCTGCCGGCCATGCGCATGGTGCCTATAAACCAGGCTAGCGGTCCACAAATGGTCCACATTCTTCGCTTCAGAAAAACGAGATCAGTTATCGCAAGGGTTCTTGGGACATATCAGACGGTCTTGAAAACCGGCGAGGTGAAAGCCTCCGTGGGTTCGAATCCCACCCTCTCCGTTTCAGTCAGGGCCTGAAATCGCAGGCCCAGACAAGCTTTTCAAGCACCCGAGAGCGGCCCCACGCTCAAGAGCCTTCGCGTTGATTCGCACCTTCGCGCGTGGGAAAGTGGTCCACAAATGGTCCACGCTCATGCTTGACCTGGCTCCTGTGAACGAAAACCTCCGTTCTCGGGGGCTCCGGATGCTGATCGAGCAACGCCGCCAGGCGCTTGTCGTGCGAGGAACCTTCCCCGAGGACGACGGAACCCGCAAGCGCAAACGGATCTCACTGGATCTCCCCGCCGTCCCGACGAGCTTGGTCACGGCCGAGCTTCGTTGCCTTCAGTTACAGGAAGCCATCACGAAGGGCTCCTATCCCCCGAATCTTCCGTGGTCCACACCGGTCCACACCCCAGCGGAGCGCCCTGACGCACCCTTGAGCTGCGCCGCGGCGATCCACGCCTTCGAGACCCATTACTGGCAAGTGCGCCCACGCACCCCGGCCTCGGAGCGCACTTGGTCTCGCATTTCCCTGGAGCTCAGACGCCTTCCTGCCAAAGCCCCCTGCACACTTCAGCAACTTTTAAGAACCGCCGCTGCGACACCGCCCGGCACCCGCACGCGACTGGAGTGCTGCAAAGTCTTCAAGCGCCTCGCGAAACACCAGGGAATCCCCGGCAACCTCGAAGAGCTCTCCGCCCTCAAGGGCGACTACGAACCCGCCGACCGCACCATCCCCGAGGACGAAGCGATCCTCGCCCTCCTCGACGCTCTCCGCCCGACGAAGTGGGGCTGGTGCTACGCCGCTCTGGCGACCTTCGGATGCCGCCCTGCCGAAGTCCCCTCGCTCGTGCTCCACGAGGACGGCACAGCCGAGTGCCTCACGATCAAACGCCGCAACCGTGCCCCCGCCAAGCGCACCTGCTTCGCGCTACCGCGCGCATGGATCGCACGCTTTGACCTTCAAAACATCTCAATCCCTGGCGGGACTCGCTGGACTCAACCTGACGAGTACAACTCCGCCCTCGGGAAGAAGTTCGTCGACTCCTGGCGCCACAGTCGTCGTTCGCAGGAGATCCACCCGATCATCGAAACTCACATCCCCGAGTTCGACCTGTACGACCTGCGCCACCGCTGGGCAATCCGCAGCATCGAGGGCGGAAAACGCCTGACGCTCTGCGCCCGAGCGATGGGCCACAGCGCCACGGTCCACGAGCAGACCTACCACCGCCATATCCAAGCCGCCGACCTTCGAACAGCCATGGCAACCGAGGCCGACTGAGCTCAGCGGAGCCCGAGATCACGCAAGGCCAACTCGCGGTGGTACCGGTAGTTGAATGTCTTACCCCGAGCTTCGCGCTTGAAGCTGGCTTGCCCCAAGCGACCGCTTGAGACATAGCTCTGCAGTGTCCGAGGGGTGACCCCGCAGAGCTTGCTCATTTCCGTGGGCGTCAGCCAGGTGCGATCGACAGCTGGCAGAGCTTGCTCCAACTGCTCGAGACGCTGGCTGATGGAGCGGAGCTCCTGAAGAATGACAACCCCGATGTCGGCAGCCACAACTCACGCGCATCTACGCGAAGACTAGCGTATTCACGTCTTGGTTGGAGCTCCACCCGAGAGCGGACTGGTCAGGCGCTGACGCGGCTCCACACGGCTTTGACCGCTTCTACCAGCCAACCCCGCTTGTAGCTCTTGACCTGACGAGGGGCACCATCGACATACTGCGTCCGAGTCGGCGGCTCCTTGTCGAACTCCTCCCGGTAGAGCGCTGCAACCAGACGACCGACCCCCGGACCATCTCGGCGGGGCAGAGGCGAACCCGTCACTTCCAGCCAGGCATCCGAGAGCGTCAACTCCTCATCCTCGGGAGCTGGGGGCAACGCGATAGTCGAGCCTGCAGCGCGCAGGACGGTGTTGCGTGTCAGATCCCGGAACAGCAGCTGATCCCGATCGTCAAGCCCGCCGAACTGCTCCATGAGGATCGCAGCCCGCTCCAGCGTGGTGAGCATGACTTCCACAGGAAGAGCTACGAGCGTGGGTTGAGGATCCCGAACTCGGGCCTCCAACTCTTCGCGAAACCACTGATTGACAAACACCGAAAAGTCGGCGCTAATCCAGCGGGCCAGCTCCGTTGCAAGGTCCGGGTGGATCCACGTACCCTCGCCTTGCTTTGAGACTACAAGGTCGTAAACCGGGATTCCCGTTTTTCGGGACAGAGCCTCCATGTAGGAAGCGGCCGCCACAGACTCGCGGAAGTCCGACCACCGCTTGCCATTGGCCTTGCACATGGAAGTGGCGTTCACGTACCCATCCGTCGAGCGCCGCGTGATGGGGGTGCCATTCCACGAACGGCTCTGAAGCGCTTGAATGTTCATGATCGCTTTGCGACTTGGGTGATCCGGGGCCTGGGTGTGGTTGCGCCGCAGGCCCAACCAATCTAGGGGGCGTCTGCGGAGCGTCCCTTCCAGGTCAGCGCCGAACGCCCTTCCAGTAGCGCTCCTCGGCCTTGACCTCCCACCCTTTGTATTGCGCCAAACGCGCGGAAGCCCGAGCCCGGCGCTTGCGGAGGTTCCAGTCCTCAAAGAACTGAGCGTCATCCACCAGGCGTTGAAGCAACCCGTTCGGCAGCTTCTCTGCAATGTGGACGAGCTTCCGCAAATACCGAGCCCGGGCCTCTGACGCGCTCAAATCAAGCCGCAGTCAGGACGACCTTCTTGATCACAGGTGCTGCTGCAGGCTGCACAGGCAGGGGCACCAGCTTGATGCAGTCCTCCTCGAGAAGAATCTCGAGCTCGTCTCCCGGGTTAAGGCCGAACTTCTCCGAGTAGGTCTTGCCCAGCAGGATCACACCAGACTTGTGCACCGAGGTCGCAAACTGCGCACTCTTGCCCGGAGTACGCCCCAGGGGAATAGGCATGCCTTTAGCAGCAAGCAGCGAGTTGTAGAACTGCTTGACAAGTACCTGCTCACGGCCTGTCTTAGTAACGCGGAGATAACCCGCACCACGAGCAAGCTCCATCTGGTTCATACCGTCGTTTTCTTTGACGAAGGCGATCAGGTCCGCTCCAGTCAGCATTGGGATAGAGAAATGGACTAACCAGGTTAGGGAGGGTGTCAGCAAAAGGAAAGCGGCTATTTGGCATCAGCCCAAGTTTTTCCCCATGACACCTCAGCGACGATCGGCACTTGCTGACAAACCTCAGCTCCTGCAGACTCCATCGCTTCCTTCAAGGCAGTAGCCCAATGCTCAGCCTCTTCTTCCTGTACTTCTAAGACGATTTCATCGTGCACCATTGAGATGAGCTTTGCCGTATCAGCAGGGACACCACGTAGTTTCTCCCAGATTTTACCGATAGCAATCTTGGCAATGTCTCCTGCTGTTCCTTGCACCTGTGTATTGATCCGCGTTGTGTACTTATCGTTGAACCCGTGAAGCTGGCGCCTACGTCCAATAGCGGTGTAAACGCACTCGATTTCGGACGTACCTTCTTCCTGCTGCCAGTCATAAAGACGTGGGTATGCCTCGCGGAAACCGTCAACAATTTCCTTCGCTTCCGTTGGTGTCATATCCACACCGTACTGAGCGACTGCTTGCTTCCTGAGGGTGGCCGGACCCGCTCCATAGAGCAATCCGAAGTTAGCGATTTTTGCAGAAGTTCTATCATTTTTAGTCACTTTGTCTTGATCCACTCCCTTCAGCCTGGCCGCCGTCTCTGTGTGCAAGTCCCTCCCATCTGCATACGCTTGAATCATAATCTTCTCACCGCTTAGCTCGGCCGCTACACGCAGCTCGATCTGCGAGAAGTCAGCCACCACAAGGACTTTCCCGAGGTCGGCAACAAACTTACTGCGGAAGTCTGCCGAGCGATTCACCTGCTGCAAATTGGGAGAGGCAGCGCTCAAACGCCCTGTATCCGTACCCATTTGTCTGTAATTGCAGTGAATCCTGCCGTCCGCACCCACGGACTCGATGAGCTTCTCGATCTGCGTGACCTGAGTCACTGACTCCTTCCAGATCAGATACTCATCAATCAACGGATTAGTCTTCCTTAGAAATGCTAACAGGTTCTGATCAAGGCTCAGCTTTCCCTTCTCATTGGGCCTGAGCTTGATGCCAGCCTGCGTCATGCGAACGACCATCTGATCAGTCGACCTCGGGTTGAAGCCTTTCTTTTTCTTGGTCCCAAGCCGCACCGAGCCTGTGTCCTTCTCCTGGGTGTTGAACTCGTTCGTGCCTTCGTAACGCGGCAGCCAAATCTGCGGCTCGTTCGGATTGAGTCGCCTGATCTCCGCGTCGAGGTGCTCCAGCAAAACGATCTTGAGCGCTTCGGAGTTCTCATGCAGGGTGTCCCGGAGCTTGATCGCAGCCTCCTTGTCGAACCCGAACCCATGCCACTGCATCAGGGCAATGGGCCGGAGCACCTTCATCTCGAGTGCGAACACCTCCCACAACAGCTTTCCACTCGGAACACGGCTCTTCTTTAGGGCCGTTGCCAGCAGATCTGCCAACCACGGCAAACAGAGCGCGTCACGAGCGCCGTACTCGAACATCTCAGCAGTAATCTCACCCGCCCAGTTCGCTTTCTGCAGCTCTTTGGGAAGCTCGTAATTGAGATTGCGCCTAACGATCGCACCTAAGTCGTTTTTAACACCACTACCATTATTGATTATTTTCGCTGCAACCATCGTGTCAAAGATCGGCCCACCGAGGACGATGCCTTCTCCCATCAGGAAGTTCAGGTCAAATGCAGCATTTTGCAGCACCTTGAGCTTCGGTCCCTCAAGCAGCTCCGCCAATTCACGAAGTCCTGCTGCATACCAATCCACGTAGCGACTCTCGCCACGACGGAACCCATCGAGATCAACAATCAGAACGGATTCTTTAGATGCGATCTGAATCAACCGCACTCGATTGGCATGTGGATCAAGGCCCGTTGTTTCTGTGTCAACGCCAAGAGCCGTTGCGGCAACTGCGTTCTGCCGAATCCAAATCGCCACGAGCCCGGCATCTTGCGGGCCTTGGACAACGGAGAAGTCCACAGCATCGAGGACTTTCTTCACACTCTCAGTAGTCAGCGTCGGCATCGTGAAATAACTGCGATTGAGCGGATGGACAACCTCTCGCTGAAATTTGCGGAGGAAGCAGCGTTACGCCAAGTTGAGGAATGCACCGACCTCGGGGAGCTCAAAAAACTGGCGAGCTCCCTGATCCGAGGTCACTTCAGCGCCAAAGCCCTGATCTGCCACCTGATGCTTCAGGGCCTCGAGGACATGACACGCGACCTGCGTCATTCCTCGAACAGTGCCGAAAAGTCGTCCTCCGGTCCCTGGTAGTACCGCAGCTCCCTTCGAGCGGGGGGTTCGACCTCGGGTTCCTCTTTAGTGTGCTTAGAAGTGCCTTTTGGGCGCTCATCCCCGAGATCGCCCTCTGGGACAGGGATCTCCTGAACAGACATCTTGACCTCATCCGGCGCGTGTCCGTTCATTCTCTGAGCAGTTTGCTCGCCAACCAAGGACGAGTTGGTCACGTCCTCGGATGAAGAGACAACTTCCTCCCGGCCCTCAGCGTGTTCTTTCAAAGATCCGTTCTCCTGCAACCGTTCTCGGGGAAGGACGGACACGAGCCTCTTCTCCATACGCAACGCGCGCGTACAGGAGGGAGGAAGCGTATAGGAAGGGGCCGGTTTGCGCTGTCCTTCAACAGGCAGGGGCTTGCCCTGAGAGAGCACCCCGTCTTCCACCCACCGATCAAGCCAGCGCTTCACCGTCTTGCTCGAGGGCGGTAGACGGAGCTGCCCGTTCATCTCCTCCACAAGGCGCTCCCAGACCTCCTTGGCGGTCATCCGGTCCTTGAGGGTCGAGCCCTCCTCGCACGCCTCCTTGACGCGGTCCTTGACGATGCGCAGCGCCATCGTGTGAGGCTCCGGAGCACCCTTCCCGTCGTCCTCACGCCGCTCAGTCGGGGTGTAGTCCGAGACCGAGTACGCAAAGTTCTCATCGCGCTCCACCACCAGCAGGTCGCCCTGCCGCCCAAGGCGCGACTTCTTGATCGCGATCATCCGGCAGTTCGACGGGTTGCTCCCCTTCTCGCGGATCGCCTCCCGCTCGTCCTCGGTGGTCGGCCTGAGGTGCCACTGCTCGTCGATGGCATTGATCAGGTAGCGGGTGCCCCTGGCGTCGCCGTGAGCGTTGTCGTGGTGGATCCAGATGAACGTCGTCGCCGGGAAGCCCCCATCCGTGGGATCCCCGTTCTTGTCGGCGTAGAAGTACAGGGGGTGTGCGAACGCCTTGTCCTTCTCCTCGATCTGCATCTGAGTGGAGCAGGACCCAATCGAGTCCACGACCACGAGGGCGGGCTTGTACGCCTTGATCCAGGAGACCATCTCCTGCTCGTGGTTGAGCTGCCACCCCCGCTTGACGATGAACCACCGGTCCACGGCCGGGTTGATGCCGTTGTCCTCGCAGTCACGCAGCAGCTTCGCTGGGTTCTGATCGTTCTGAATCCAGAGGACGGTGCCCTGCTTCACCGGTAGATCGATCCCTCGGATCCGCATGCTCTCGCCGCGCCCCACGGCCTTGGCGAGGCCCATGCACGCCGAGGTCTTCCCGAGGCCGCCAGCGGCATGGAGCATCACCTGCGTCGGCCTCATCAAGAGGTTCGGCACCAGGAAGTCCATCTTCTCGACGTTCTCCCACCACTCGGCCTTGTCGTTCTTCTCCTTCGAGCGCTTGTAGTAGCGGTACTCCTCCATCGCCGCGAGGCACTGGACCCCGGTGAGGCGGCGCCCCGTCTCAGCCGCGAGACCCGCCATCCGGCCAATGCGAATCGCCGGGTTGGTCTCCTCGTCGTTGATCTTGATCAGCGCCTCGTGGAACTGGACCTCATCAAGCAGGAGACGAGGCACCTCCTTGACGACCTGTGCCCTGGCGTCCTCCGGGTAGTTGTATCCGAGGGCGGTGGTGATCTCCGCGACGTAGTTCTCGAGGTCGACCCCGCACGGCTTGCCCGCGTGCTTGTTGTTGGTGCGGATCTTGTGAACGAAATCCAGCAGGTCCCCATGCACGTCGCACGCCTTGCAGTCCCAACAGCCGGACTCCATGGCAAAGGAGAAGGTGGTTCCAGACGACCCCCCGTGCCAAGGGCACCCACACTTCATCTGGGGCTTGCTGCCACCGGTCTCCTTCCACCCGTACTCGTCGAACACCGGGTGGTTGAACACGAGGTCGGTGAGCCGAGGCATGAGCTTCGCCTGGATCTCATCCTTGAAGAACCAGCCCCGGATCTGCCGCGGCGGGATGATCGTGTCGCCGAGATCCTTGACCGATTCAGCCATCTCCTCTGAGAGGAAGGCCACCGGCTTGCGGTAGGGCCGCACAGCATCGAACACCCATCCCGGTGCCTTCGCCGGCATGCCCCCGTTGTACGAGAGGAACTTGTAGCGCCGCCCTTCAGGGTGCGCCGAGCCCGGCAGCACGCTCTGGCAGTTATTGAACCGAAGGACCACCTCCTGGTACTCCTCGCCTTCGGGCAGTGCCTCATCCCCGACAACGCGGTCCTTGTCCCCCGAGCCCGAGTACCACTCGCCATCCAGCTTGAGGATCAGCGTCTTGAGGCTCGAGAGCTCATCGGTGATGTGAGACGGCAGCCGATAGAGGATCTGCCTGCGACCCTCCTTCCCCGAGGTCCAGGCCATGGTCTGCTCTTCGCCGTAGGGCTCGTACTCCTCGCCGGCCAGCGCCTTGTAGCGAGCATCAGCCAGAGGCCCGTCGATATCGAGGGCGATCAAGCCATCGGAGAAGGAGCCCGTAACGACACCGACGCCGTTGTATGCCTTGTTGGCGTTGTAAGCCTCGATGCAGAGGTCCTTCGTCAGAGGCTGTGTAGCCCATTGCTTCACGAAGGTCTTCTTGCCAGCAACCGGCACGAAGTGCCAAGCAGAAGGGAAGACGTTGTTACGCAGCAAATTGATCGCGCTCTCCCCTTTCCAGGGAAAACCGCTTGCATTGGTGCCATCAGTCATGTAGCCTCTAGACGTAATTGAGACACCCGAGAGCCCCTTCCCCCGCCAGGGAGGGGCTTTTTACTGCGCTAGCGGCTCTCAGGTACTGGTCAACCTAACCGTCTAACCAGTTCTGGACAACCGTCCGATAAGCAAGAAGAATGTATGAAGCCTAGTAGTTAAGGCAGATATGGTATTTAGAGTCAGGACACGCCTTGCACGGTTCACTTTTGGAGTACACGCCCGATAGCACCTTCAAAACGGACGTGCCGGACTACCCCGCCATTTACGAAAAGGGACGGCGCACGTTCAAGCTGCTCTTCTCCCGCTGGATGGACACCAACTGCTGGTCCCACCCCGTGATGACCGAGCTCGCCTCCTGCGCCATGGGTGGTGTGCGCTGGCTGCACAGCTCCCAAATCAGTGGGTTGCGCCACCTCAAGACCGAAAACCCAGGACCCCGCACCTTCGTCGCGATAGAACGCCTGAACTACTACGTCTACCGATATAGCACGGAAAAGCGCCTTATTCCTGGTACGGACAGCAGCCGTCTCTACTCACAAGCATTCGCCATCACCGAGGACGGCCAACCCCCCTCAGCCGGCTGGTTCTACGAGGTCTTCTGCGGCCTGCGCGTCCCTCAGGACATCGACCTGCGCCAAGCCTTCTTCACCGATGCCCAGGCTGAAGACATCTCTTCCAACTGGGGCGCCCTGATCCGCAAGCTGATCCGCGACCAGGACCTCGATCTGATCACCGATCTTGACCGCATCCTGCGTGGGTCCTACCCGGTCAAAGAGCCCGAACGCCTAACCAATACGCGCGGTGTAATTCAAAACACCTATGTCTGGAGCCCCGACGAGCTGATCGCCGAGCTTCCCGCCGTCCTTGCTCTGACAAGCGATTTGGGCGGCCCACGCACAGAAGACGAGCTGCTGCATCTGCTACAGGAAAAACGCCCTTAAGCTTTGCTATAGATTTCTCACACCATCTGTAGCGTTAACCAAGCCTGTAGGCACTACATACCGGCTACATTTGCTGCGTTGTAACCAAACGCGGCTGTGAACGCCTGTCGCCCTATCCCCGTCAGCACCATTGATTGGGATTACGCCTATCTGATCGAAGTTCGCGCCTTGGGCGACAGCGCGACCCTCCTCTGTGGCACCGAGGCCGACTTCCCAGAGTTCGAGGTCGCCTGCACCTCGCTACACGCCTTAGCTCCCTTCACCGAGCTGCACGCTGCGTGGCGCCGGACGCCCGCCGCAGTCGCGCCTCCTCTGATCCCCTACACCCGAGAACGGTCAGGTCGCCGCACCTTCTGCACACGAGGCGCAGCACACGACTATCCATTCCTGGACTCAGGAGACTCGGCCAACCTTTCCGAGATCGGTTGACGGCACCCTTCACCCGAACTAGGCTGATTTCAGTTGACCAAATGCCTTGGGCACCAAGCACCGCCTCTACGGCGAGCTGAAGCGCAAGCGGCACCTGTACCTCACAGACACCGCCTACGAGCACTTGGTCAACCTCGCCCGGGCCACGGACGCTTCACCTTCGCAGGCATGCGAGGTGTTGGTGCGCTCGCACCTCGTCCAGGCCAAGGGCACGTCGCCCCTTACTTAACAACACCCTCTTTCCAATGGCAGTCCTCGACGCAACCTTCTTCGAAGAAGTCCTGACCGAGTCCGGTGGCTCTGGTCGCTACGTCAATCTCAGCAAGATCGACGGTGAAAAGCGCTTGCGCTACATGGGCCACGGCATCTCGGGCTACACCGCCTGGACCACCGAAAACAAGCCCGTCCGCTGGGAACTGAAGCCCGAAGAGCTCCCCGACAACATCAAGCCCGACATGAACGGCAGCATCGCTGCCAAGAAGTTCATGGCTGGCGTCGTCTGGGACTACGACGACTCTGAGTTCAAGATCCTCGAGCTCACTCAGATCTCCGTGCTCAAGCAGCTCGCCAAGTACCTGGCTGACGAGGACTACGGCGACTGGTCGCAGTACGACATCAAGATCGCCCGCGAGCAGAAAGGCGAAAAGATCACCTACACCCTGCTCGCCGCTCCGCCGAAACCGGTCAAAGCCGAGATCGCCAAGCAGTACGAAACGATGCCCGAGGTCAACCTCGACGCCCTGTACGAGGGCAAGGACCCCTGGGCCGCTCCCACGGCCTGAGCTGACTGGTTCATAAACAGGGCGGCTTCCAACCCGCCCTTTTCTTTTGCACTTCGCCATGTCAGTCCTCACCGAACGTCTCCGCGCCTTGCCCCGCTACGAATTGGTGCGGCACGACGGCGAGACCCGCACCTACGACACCCCCAGCGGGCGCATGCCCTCTGTCACCACGGTGCTCTCCGGCTCCCGCGACAACTCCGGCCTCGAAGAGTGGCGCGAATCCATCGGTGTCGAGCGCGCCGATCAGATCCTCAAGATCGCCTGCTTTCGCGGCACCGCGCACCACACCAACATCGAGCGCTTCCTGACGGACGGCACCGAGCCCCGCTTTGACGCCCTGCTCACCCCGTACTGGAAGAGCAGCCGCCGCTTCCTCGACCGCATCAATCACACCCTCCTGCTCGAGGGCGGTGTCTGGCACCCCGACGGGTACGCCGGCGCCCTGGATTGCATCGCCTATCTCGATTCGGACGATCTCCAGCCGACACTTCTCGATTGGAAGACAGCCGACACCCCTCGTAAGCCCGACAAGATCTACGAGTACTCCCTGCAGTGCGCGGCTTACGTCAACGCCGCCAACTACGTGTACGGCCATATGGGCCTGCACATCACACAAGCGATGCTCGTTGTCGCTCTGCCTGACGAAGCACCTCAGATCGAAATCATCGACGAGAGCGGCTTAACGCAGTACTACCAGCACTTCTTGGCACGGCTTCAACGCTTCGTTTACGCGAGGTGACCGTGGCAGATGACCCCAACAAGCTCGAGGAATACCTCGCCACCGTGCTCGCCGGCTCTTTGGTCGGGCAACTCGCTGCCGAGCGCGGCCTGACCTACGCAGATCTCGGCCCGGGCAGCACCCAGCTGCGTTCCCTCGCTAATGAGCTCGCAAACCTCGGATTCGACCCCGAGATCCTCGCGTCGCACTGCTTGCACTCGCTGGTCGCGCTCTTCGCCCAACCCAGCAACGCCGACCTGATCACCGGTCAGTTCACCGCACTGCTCTGGTCAATTCTCGGCGACCCCAAGAACGGAGGCCGCCCTCCCGAGATCTACCGCCGCGCCGGGGCGGCCATGCACCTCGCCCTACTCGGAATCCTTGATCCCTCCATCGTCGAAAAGCACGCACGCTCATGACTTCACCTCGCCTGATCGGCCTCTACAGCCCCGCTCCCCGCAGCGGTAAATCCACCGTTGCCGCCTACCTCACCGAGCACGGCTTCTACACCGTGCCCTTCGCGCGCCCCATCAAGTTGATGGTCCGCACCTTCCTGATCCAGCTGGGTTACGGCCCAAGCGAGATCGACCACTTCCTCGAGGCCGGCAAGAACGACGTCATCGAAGGAATCCGCACCACACCCCGGCAGCTGATGCAGCTCCTCGGCACCGAGTGGGGTCGGGGGTGCGTGCACCCTCAGGTCTGGCTGATGTGCTGGGAACGCGCAACGCAGCAAAAGCTCGAAGCCGGCATCCCTGTCGTCGTGGACGACTGCAGATTCCCCAACGAAGCCGCCCTGATCCGCCGCCTCGGCGGTGAGCTCTGGCGCATCGAACGCCCGGGCAACGAACGCCAAACCGATCACGCCTCCGAGGGCGGCCTCGACGAATACCCGCTCTTCGACCGCCGCCTGGTCAACGACGGCTCGCTACTCACGCTTCACAGCCGGGTACGCGAAATCGTCACTCCTCTTTCACTCGCGTCTTGAGCCATGCCGATCATTCCGTCAGTACCGATGACGCTTGCGCCAAAGCCAGCCGATACCCATCAGGTGTACCCCTGGCGCTTCCGCATCGGTTCTTTGGTCTACGTGAAGGGCCACCCGACCGATGACACCTTCACGGTGATCGGAGGCGAACTGTGGCTGGGCTTCCCCCATCTGCATCTCTACGACCGCGACGGCAAGACGTGGCGCATCCCGCAGCTGCACTGCTCGTCAAAGCCAATCACTTTCCGCAAGGGCTGATGGATCCTTACTTCCGCGTTGAGGTTCTAAATAGAACCGAACATCCCCAAACGCTTTGCTGGTGGGCAATGCACCAGGATTACAGCGAGAACTTCGTCTTTGATGAAGAACCGCCCGGCGAATCCGAGGCCGGTGCCCTCATCGTCAAACACCTCCTCGCTGGCGAGCGCGGTCATTACGGACCCCTCGAGCACCCATCCATCACCTTCAACGTCGGCGGCTTCCCTCACTCGGTGATGCAACAAGCCCGCACCCACCGGGTGGGCGTTTCATTCGATGTGCAATCCGGCCGCTACACCGGCAAGCGCATCCTTGATGTCTGCACTGGTGAGCGCGACGTCGAAGAAGTCTTCTACCTCCGCCCGGTCGGCACCTACCGAGACCGCCAAGGCAAGAAGTACGAGTACACCGAAGACCAACGCATGGTCCACCGGATCATCTGCATCGACTCCGCCGGCCGCTACAAGCTCGCCCTCGAGGACGGCTTCAGCGAAGAGCACGCCAGGGACATCATTCCCTACGCAATTCGCCAGGACTTCGTGGTGTCTTTCAACCTGCGCAGCCTGCTGCATTTCATGGATCTCCGCGCCAAGCGCGACGCTCAACTCGAGATCCAAGCGCTATGCGATCTGATGTGGCCCCACCTTGAAGCATGGGCCCCCGAGATCGCCGGGTGGTACGGCGCTTCGCGCCTTCATAAAGCTCGTCTTGCACCTTGAACCCATGAACCGCACGCCATTCACGGTCTTCATCACGATTGGTTCACTTGCTGCAATCGCCTTTGTTCTGTGGGGGCTCCCGCAACTCGGCGTTTACAACCGCACCCTCCGAGGCCGGGCCGCCCTGATGGAAGCCGAGTCCACCCGTCAGGTCCGAGTACTCGAAGCCAAAGCCCGCCAAGAGTCGGCCCAACTCGAAGCTCAGGCCGAGATCACCAAAGCCGAGGGCAGCGCCAAAGCGATTGCCGCGCTAAAGCAAGAACTCGGCTCCAGCGAGGCATACCTGCGCTGGCTTTACATCCAGGGCCTGCAGGAGCAGGGCAACACCGCCGGCGAAAAGACCGTCGTCTACATCCCCACCGACGGCCTGGTGCCGCTGCCCATCTCCGAAGCCCCACGGATCAAATGAACATCACCATCCGCTCCACCGAGGACGGCTACTACCGCTGGGAGCTATGCGACGGCCCTGACGGCGCCTTCGAGTTCGCCGGCACGGCGCCTCTGCTCGAGCGCGTCTTCGAGGACATCATTCGCGCCCAGTGGGTCCTCGCAGAGAACCTCACAGGAGAAGCCGACTCCGTGCCCTTGGTGGATACGTATGGCGGCCTTCACCTGGCGCCCATCGCCCAGATCCATACGCCCCCGGGCGCTTCGCTCCCCGCTCAGCAGGACATCCCACCCCCGCGCCATACGCATTAAGCCTCCATTTCATTTACCTTCTCCCGCCCTAATTAGGTTGACAATGCCCCAATGTCCCAATCCGAAATACACGATTATTTGACCCAGGTTGGTCGGCACCCCGTCCTCTCCAAGGAGGCGCAACTACGCCACTGCCGCCGCATCCACGCCTGGCTCCACCACGAGGACGGCCGCGACGCCGCACCCCTCAGCATCCGCCGCGCCGGCAAACGCTCCATGGAGGTGATGACGGTCACGAACCTCCGCCTCGTCATCTCCATTGCCAAGCGCTATCAGAACCGCGGCCTCGATATGGCCGACCTCATCCAGGAAGGCAACCTCGGCCTGATCCGTGGCCTCGAGCTCTTCGACCCCACCCGTGGCTACGCCGTAAGCACGTATGCCTACTGGTGGATCCGCCAAGCCATCACCCGCGCCATCCACACCCACGCCCGAACGATCCGCCTCCCCATCAATACTCACGAGCTGATCACCCGGGTGCAGCGTTTCAGCTACGAATTCACCTCACACGCCGGCCGCCCTCCTACGCACCAAGAAGTCGCCGAGGCCGTCGACGTCACCCCCGAGCGCATCGCTCAACTCCTACAAACCCACACCACGACGGTCTGCTGCTCCCTCGACGCCGTCTGCGCCGACAGCACCAGCCCCCTGATCGACATCCTTGCCAACCCGGAGGGCACCAACGGCGCCGAGCCCGACGAGTTCATCCTCGCCACCGCCGCCCGCGAAGATGTCACCGCCGCATTGGCCCAGCTGAACTCCACAGAAGAAGCCATCGTCCGAGGCCGGTACTTCGAAGGCCGCACCCTGCGCGAGATCTCCGAGGAGCTTGGCTTCACCCGCTCCCGAGCCGGCCAAGTTCAGCAGACCGCCCTACGCAAACTCCGCACGCAGCTCGCCCGCCAAGGCCATGACGACTGACGACTTCAACACGGGCCTCCGCTGGTATGAGCAGTGGCTGCTCGAGCTCCTGGTGAAGAGCCCCCGGATCAGCCGGATCATGGTCGAGATCCCCGTGGACGAAGCAGAGGAAGAAGACGACGTCGATGACGAGCGCCACGAGGCCGATCTCCGTCAACAGCTGGAGTGGATCTACCAAGGCCCAAGCGCTGACGAAGAAGAGCAGGATTGACGTTTCGCCTGCATTTGTGCCAAGGTTGGTGAGTTAGCCCCTCAGACCCAATGCCAGGCCCAGCACCGAAAGTTCCGCTGCAGCAGCTCTTCGGAACCTGCGAAACCCTTTACCAACGCGACGGATTCGTGCGCTGGGCTGACGTCGGCAGAGTCCACGGCATCTCCCGCCAAAGCGTGCAGCTCCGCTTCAAGAAGGCGATCGAGACCGGCGAGCTCGACGAAGCGACCTACGAACGCTGGGAATCCGCCTCCTCCCGCCGCACGCTGACGGCGAAACGCGCCCAGGAGCGTAAGCGTGCGAAAGAAGCCCGTGCGGTGAACATTACGCTGAGCCCCGACAACAAAGCCTGGCTCGAAACTCAATGCACCGAGCGCGGTGTTACGAGCGCGGATATCATCAACGGGCTTCTGAACAAGGCTAGAACAGAGAAATAATTCCAGTTATACTTTCGCGAGCAAATGCGTCTTCCGCAGTCATATTACATCTGTATATACGTTGATAAATAGTAGAGTATCCAACTCCCAGCTTACTGCACAAGCTTCTTAGGTTATATATCCCATCCTCATGCATCACGAGATACTTACTCTTTTTACCGTTCACATTGGCACTATTGATCTCATCGTATCTGTTCTTTTCGTCGCGACCGTTGTCGTCCTGCCATCCAAGCACGAGCCCGTCGTCCGTGTGACGGACAATCATGCTGGAAGGATCTTGCCCCGTCTGCAGGTAATAGACGATTCGATGTACGTAGTAGAGCCCGTGCCCTTTAACACTTACTGTCCAGTACTTCGCCTGCCGTGTTCCAGCAGGTTTACCCGGGTATGCCACACCCGACTTGACACGCCACACCAAACCAGAAGGCGACTGGTCGTCGAGGGCGAAAAGCTCCGCGACCACAGGGGGAATCGGGCGGGGAGGGCCCTTGCGGGTGTGCTTGTATCCGATCTCCGTGAGTGGCAAGCAGAGCTGGTAGGCCATCCATCCTGTCCTGGTTGCTCTAAGTATATACCCAGATCAAAAACACATATATACATTTAGCTGGGCGTGTTGTAAGTGCAATATGAGGTGCGCACACTGTTCGCACTCTGAGTCGCATGAGACTTGGCCGATACTATCTCTCTTATGCGCGCGCACAGCGTCTCACCCCAAGACTCAAGAGACACGGCAACCCTGGTGGCGGGATCCGTCAGAACTGACGAAACCGGTGCTAGTGTTCTGGCACAGCCGAAGGGGCCCCGGAGAGCGACGCTCTCGCGGACGGCGCCAGGGCTGTGCCTCGCACCTGGACAACTTGGCACTTAGCCGCGGGTAACCGTGGAGGGGAGCTTCGCGCGGTTTCACGATCCGCGCAGGCGAGGATCCTCCCGTGCATTCCGCATGTAGTGGCGTTTGAGTAGCTGGGCCCTTATGGCTGTGGCGTGGGTGGTAACGGCTCCCGCTAGTGACGATCTCAAACCCGGCGACCCATAGGGGTTGACCGATCCCGCGGCAAGGGTGCTAGTGTTCAGGGGCCAGCCGGAAGGGCTGGCAGGCCGTCAGGCCAGAACCTAGGAAACCGAATAGGACTAGTGGCGCGGGCAGAGTCCGGCCAGCCGACACGGCCGATGGTAGGCATGTTCTACATGCTGAAACGTAGGCAATTCGTGTCAGTGAACCGTGCGGATGGCACAAGGCAGAGATGCTGCGTGCGTGGATGCTCCCTAGTCCTTTTTGGTAGTTACGTGGTTGAAACAGGACCGCGGGAACCTTGACAATTTAGTTACACAGAGTTGGTGTGCCCTGGTATGGCGACGCTGCGACAGCTGCAGCCTCTCGAATCGCACGGGCTCCGTCCATACTGCAGGCATGCTGTCTCTCTGTAACGCAATAGCTTCCGCGTATAGTATCGCTGCCGGTAAGGTTTCCGGGTGTGACAGCATCGCTATACGTATCGCGTAAGACGTGAGATCTAGGTGGCAATCTAGCCACTGCTGCATAGCCTTAGTGACTATGTGGCGACCATGCAGCCGAATTAAGTAGGCTTTGGTTTGTACTTTGTCGTTCGATAACTGGAGGGACTTCGTGTGCCCTACTACGACGGTGAGGTCAAGCCATGGATAAGCACTCTTTAATCACGTTCTAACTGTGTCCTTTCTCCTGGGTTACTCATACCCAGGAGGCGCAATACATCTAACCCTGTATTGCGTATTGCCGAACATCTCCCCCAGACATTCCCCCAGGCGCACTGCGTCCGGGGGTTGTTTGGCTGAGGTGCTTTGCACCTTCATCCTCTCGCTGTGAGTTTCAGCATGTACGAAACAGTTATGGGCCAAACGACCCGTGAAAAGCTCGCTGAGCTTATCGACGAATATCAAATGGGTGATTATCTTGCCCATGCTCTTATCCGTCGTATGACAACGGACGAGTGCCGCGATCTGCTCGCGGACCTTAAGGCTGAGCGTATCTGACCCATTCAGGAACTGACTGTGAAAAGCTTTGCTTCTGTTTACGCATGGCAGGTCTTTGTGCCTGCCCAAAAGGCATGGGTCCACTTCCGTCGCAGTGAAATGCACGGCCCCGGCTGGTGGTTTAGCGAAGCTCGCAGCCAATCCGGCCGCGTGCTCGGCACCCGCACCATCAGTGCGGAATACGCAGCCGATCTCTTCGCCCGCTACGGCTCCGATGCCGAAATCCAGTACTACAGCTAGGAACTCGAATGATCACCGAGCACGCAACAGCCGAGCACTTCGCTCGGTGGGAGTCCCATGCCCGGACTCTCGATCAATACAGCCTCCGCTACATCGTGGCGGACTGCCACCAGGCCGCCGCCGGTATGCGCGGCTGGAATCCCTCTCGCGAGGGCTACTACCTCGATCAGGCCGCGACCTACGGCATGGAGCTGACACGGCGCAACCGTGACCTCCCTGCCGGGCTCCGTGTCCGCCTTTGACCTATTCACAAACTGTGTGCACTATGTACTGCAACGACTGGTTTGAAGGCCGTCAGGCCATCCGCGCTCTCCCTACCGAGTGTGTTTCCGACATCGCCAGGCCCGGCCCGGCTGATGAAGCTGTTGAGCACTGGGTTGAGCGCCTGTCATTTGAAGGGCCTGCGTGGCTGATACGCGAGCACCTATCCGGCTATGGCGCGTGGGATCGCGCCCAACTATGCGATCACCAGCAAAATCTCCGCCGTTTGCTGTGGGTTTGGGCTCACGACATTCATGAAAGCGGCGATGACATCCTCTATCTGATGCGCTAATGAAACGCCCAGCAACAGCTGATGAGCGCTACACAAAGTGCCTAGAAGTGTGGCGGCTGCTCTTTGACGTAGAGCAGTTCATCATCAATGATCCTGACTACGAATACATCCAGCACAGCATTTCTAACTGCCTGGATGTTGTCAACACAATGCACAATCGTTTGGAGACTGAACAATGATCCCCACTCCCTATCACCACACAGAAGTCTTTCGCTTCCGCCACGTTCGCCCCGGCAACGTCTTCCGCGTCACTGCGGAATCCGCCACGGCAGACGTACCTGCCGGCTTCTACGTTCGTGCCACCGCTCGCAAGGCATTGCCTTGTGAATACAGCGAGTGGAGCAATTCACCCCACGTTGTTTCCGAGAACGGCGTGCGCTACGTCCCCGCCAACCTACCTGTCATTCAAGTGCAGGTCTGATGGGTACCTACAAGCCAGGCACACTGCGGTTCGACCCTGTACTGAATCAGTTCTACTTACAGCCAAAACCAATGAACATTACTTTTAGTCGCTACTTAGGCGGATACGTTGTGCGCTTAAACCGCACACTAATCGGCCTGATACTCGCCCCACGCGCTGACGAACGTGACTGGCGAGTTATCACCGAGCACGGCGATCTGTCGTCCGCCCCGACTCTGCAGGACGCTCAGCGCCTCGCTGCTGACTACCTGCTGCTCGATCACGCCGCCTGACTCGCCCCCAGAGCCTTTCCCTTCTATGGGTGGGCTCTCTGGGCGCCTCGCGCCTCATCCTCTCGCTGTGAGTACAAGCAATGCGTAAGCCAATCGGCTTCGTGATCGACCGTGGCATCTCGCCCATCGACGGGCAGCCCTACGTGGCGATTGCCACGTTGAAAAGCACCAACGCCAAGACCGGCGACATGGTGCAAGTGTTCATTCTCCGCCCGGATGTACACCCGCTCGACGCCATTGCGTCCGGCGACGACCGCACGATCTGCGGCGACTGCCCTCACCGCCGCCGCCTGGTGTGGGACGCCAAGCGCAAGCGCACGCGCTGGGTCCGCACCTGCTACGTCGACGTGGGCAAATCAGTAGGTGCCGTCTGGCGCGCCTTCGCCCGCGGCTCCTACCCCGAGTACGACCCCACCATGCACAGCCGCTATCTCCGCGGCCGCCGCATCCGCTGGGGTGCCTATGGCGATCCGGCGATTCTTCACGAGTCCGTCGTGCGCGATCTCACCGCCGTGGCAGACGGCCACACCGGCTATACCCACCAATGGCGCCACGAGTTCGCCCAATGGGCGCGTGGCTTTTTCCAGGCGTCTTGCGACTCCTTCGCCGACTACCTCGCCGCCTCTGACGCCGGCTGGCGCACATTCGCCGTCGTCCCCCAGGGCGACACGCCCTACAGCGGCAAGCTGTGCCCGGCGACGGCCGAGGGCTCGCAAGCGCAGTGCCTTACCTGCCGCCTATGCGACGGCGCCAAGCAAGACGTGTTCGTGGAAGCCCACGGCGTCGGCGCTTCGTTTGTCGGCGTTTGACCCATTCCTGAATCAGTTGACCTTTTGCCATGTCCTCTCTACGCTCCAAGCGCGCACCTCACCGCCGCCCCATGCCCCCATGGCTCGCAGCCGAGCACGTCGCCGGCTTCCTTCTCGGCCTAGCCCTTGCCGCCATGGCCGTCGACTACGGCTACCAGCGCCCCAGCAACACCCTTCCGCCTACGCCCATGGCGTACCCCGGCCCATGACCTGCCTCGATCCGCGACCCCTGTCCCCGCCGGACCCCGAGCCCGGCCCTGAGCCTCATCCCGTCTGGCATTTCCTGTCAGACGACCATGAGCACGAGCATTGGCTGGAAGACCCCACCGAGGTCGACCTGCTCCTCAGCGAGTACGCCAAACGAGGCGAACCGTTCACCTTCCGCCAGCTGCTGTTAACCGATTAACGAATCAGTCATCAGCCAACCTTTTTCAAAGAACTATGACCATCTCTTTCGTAAAGCGCCGAGCGCGCACCTATGTGCCCACCGGCGAAGTCGGCCAGCACCTCTCCCGAGCGCGTGAGCTGCAACTCGAGATCCAGCGCCTCACCGCTGCGTATGACGCAGAACGCGACTGGCTCCTGAGCCACATGCAAACCAAGGCGCTTACCAACGTCGCCCTGGGCGATGTGAAGTGCGTGCTCAAGCAGCGCAATCGTTGGATCTACTCCATCGAAACGCAGCGCGAGATGGAGCGCCTACAGATCACCCAAAAGTGGGAGCAATCCCGCGGCATCGCTAGTAACGAACCCTCTTTCTACGTCTCTGTTTCTGAAGCCAAATGAATTCCACCCTTTCCTACGTCGAGACCTTCCGCACTTTCGCTGCCATGGAGCGCCACGGCGGCGGCTTCTGCGCTGCCCTGGCGCATGCTTGGTACAAGGCCGACGGGGCCAATAAGCGCCGCCTCGAGATCGCTTTCCCTCATCTCCTGGCTGACTTCGGCCCTGGGTCCCGTTACTACAGCAACGAGGCTCTGTGATGAAGCGCCTCGCCCTATTTGCGGCGCTTGCGCTCTGCGCTCCAGCCCAAGCACGCCACGTCACAGCCACCGTCTACCACGAGTGGTATCACGGCCGCACGACGTATTGCGGCCAGACCTTCCAGTTCTGGGGCGTCTCGGCCGCCCACCCCTGGCTCCCCTGCGGCACCCGAGTGCGTGTCTCTCACCGAGGCCGTGTGCTCACAGTGCCTGTGACCGACCGCTGCGACTGTGCGTCTCTGGATCTCAGCGCCGGTGCCGCCTACCGCCTGGGCGTTCCGATTGACGGCATCGCCACTGTTCACATCAGCTACTGAATTATGACGACTGATCTCACTTTCCCCACCGTTCACCTGAACGGCACCGGCCGCAAGATGCTCGCCGAGGGCTACTTCGAAGCCTGGAATCGCCTCAACGAAGCAATCGACGCCTTCAACAAGATCGAGTTCAACGCTCGCGACTACTACGTCCAACCCGAGGGCGCTTGGGCTAAGGCCCGTACAGAGCGGGACTGCGCCGCCGCACACCTCCACCAAGCCCACGCCTACCTCGAAGCCCACCTCATCCACCTAGGCGAATGAACGACCCAGCTTTCAACCTCGCCATGGCCGCCAAGGTCGGCGACTCCTGGTACCAACACCTCGGCGCCGTCGAAGCCGCCATGGCTGAAGAGGACCGCATCGCCGGTGCCCGCTGGCGCGCCGGATGGACCGGCGACGAGGGCGGTTGGTACGCCCCCTGCGGCATGCACGAGTCCGACTGGGAAAACGAGGGCTACCCCCTCCCGGAAGACCCCGAGTTTCCCGCTTGGGCCGCTGCCTTCTACCACTACGAAGCCCTGGACAACGAATGAGCACCCCCAACTACAAGCGCACCAGCCAGCGGGTCACGATCACCCTCCCCTTCCACGTCCACGAGCGCATCTGCACCATCGCTGATGCGCAAGGCCGCTCCCAATCGAACCTCATGGCCTACCTGCTCGAGCGAGGCGTCGAGATCCTTTTCCCGGCTTCCGACCCAACCCGTCTGGGTTGAGCTCCCGCCCCAACCGCTCTAGTCTTGCCCCGAGGGGCGCGCCTCGGCACAACGCGCACTCATCCACGTCTCTCACAAAAGCCAAGTGACTTTCACCACCAACCGCGTCACCACCGCCTACGCCGCCGACGGCAACGGCCCGCTGGTCTACGGCCGCTACCGCGACAAGGGCTACGCCGTGAACCCCCTCATCGGCCGCGTCGGCACCATGGTCCCCGAGAACGTCACCGCCCGTGACGCCTTCGAGATCGCCGGCCTCAACTGGACCGCCGACAAGCGCCCCGCCTTCTTCATGGGACCGGACGGCCCGCTGCAGTCACCGGAGCACTGCTCCATCGTCCGCAGCGACACCGACGCCCTGCTCGGCATCCACGGTGCCGGCTACACCCCGGTGCAGAACGACGCCCTGATCAACCTCCTGGACTACCTCCACGAGGACGTCACCATCGAGAACGTCCTCTCGATCCGCGACGGCCGCAAAGTGTTCGCCACCGCCTCGATCGACACCGAGGACGAGGTCGTCCCGGGCGACAAGGTGCGTCGCTACCTCCACCTGTTCAACTCCCATGACGGGAGCTCCGGCTTCGGCGTGTTCTTCAGCGACGTACGCCTGCGCTGCGCCAACCAGCTCGCCTATCTCACCGGCAAAGCGGTGGGCAAAGCCGTCGCCAAGGGCGCCGGGCTCCGCGCCAAACACACCGCATCCGTGACGCAGTTCGCCGAGCGCCTCCCGCTGCTGATCGACCTGGAGCGCCGGAGCTTCCGCCAATCGATCAACGAGCTGCGCGACC
>Ga0129336_10000021_pt1 | contig 62138 bp, 47 predicted proteins | sample CPB6_02_DNA_FD_96878 | JGI IMG/M metagenome (GOLD analysis project Ga0129336, IMG submission 96878) | Freshwater to marine salinity gradient microbial communities from Chesapeake Bay, USA - CPBay_Sum_0.6_0.2_DNA | ecosystem: Environmental > Aquatic > Marine > Coastal | place: USA: Chesapeake...
AGTGTCTCAACCCGCTGTTTTCCTAGCCGGCGGTAATCAAGACATTCAGCCGACTTGGTGAATGAATCGTAAGGTACGAACGTTTGCATTTAATAATCCCTTCTAGTAGTGTGCCTCATCGTAAATGTGAAGTATTAGCTGCCTGCTTACCCAATAGGTGGTGGTTCAACTGGATTTTCCGACATGCAATTACTAACCCAATCCCATGCAGTCGAGCATATTTCGCCAGAACCACGAAAAATTAAAGCAATAGAATCGTTTTCGCCAGTTTTGTAGGGGTCAATTATTGTTTTGAAGCCATATGAATTAAGTATTTTTTCTGAAACTTCTATTGAACCAGCAATAGCATTAAAATGTACGCAATCCTGAACACACTCCCAGTCCCTGGTCCACTGAATTCCGGTCGATAGTGGTTTATTTAGCGACCCGTCGGCCTTCCAATGAAATAATCCTGGCTTATCATCCGGCAGGTCAACGTAGTAACTCAAATATGTACTGCCCAGAACATTCCACTTGGCATCAATGCCATTTTTTCGAATGTTATGGAAAGCGGAAAAAAGACGACCATACTCGCTGTCTTTGGGTCGCTGTGTTGGCTCCTCATTTCGCAAACGGCGAGTTCTTACAATCCCATCAGACCCGACCAGTCGGGCTCTTGGAACATATGTTCGCAACCATGGGTCATATTCAGTATCTCGTGCCGCTTTTAGTTTTAGTTTCTTCAAGCGCATCGACTCTTCTTTAAATTGACGGTCTTTTTTACCTGTTTCGTACCCATATTTACTTTCTTTTCTGTATTGGGTTTTTTGAATTAGTGTATTTTCCATCATTCTCCCGCTTCTTTAATTGTTTACAACTGTGTATTTGCCGTAATGCAAAGTACTAGCGGCATATTCTGGGTTTAAAGTTTTAAGCCATCCGCCAATAGATTTCATCAACACACCAGGCTTCCCTGTCGCCTCACATGTGCACGCGGCGATTGCTTCATACTTAGATATAACTTCGTACATTTTATTTCTTTGTTCCTCGGTTGTGTCGTTACACGGTGTCATGTAGTAACGCAGACCGCCAAATTTTTCCTTAATCTGAAAAATCTGATAATTGGGGTCGATTGCGGTTAATTCTTTGTCACAGTCGACAACAATTTGATACCAGCCCTCATCAACATCTATTGACTTCCAGTATTCCGGAGCTATCTTTTTCTTGAGTTCTTCTATCTGTAGTTGTAATTCATTCATAGGTCATTCCTCAAAATCAATAATTGAAGCAAGTAGTTGACCAACCGCAACTAATAATTCTTCGTATTGGCATTCAAGGTCTTCTGCGTCAATGCGATTTTCGCGCAAATCTTCTGCTAATCCACGAAGAGCGGTGTCTTTGGTCGCACCCAGAGACAAGTAGTTTTCGCCTAAGACTTGAGTAACTTGTTGTATTGTGCGTTGGTCAATCATTTTGTCCTTTTTGTATTTCGTGCTCAAAATACTAATAGGGAGAAACAAAATAATCAACTTATTGAAAAATTGCAAGGAAGGCTGGGAGCGCCAGCCTCCCTTGCTACATCGCAGAGTTCGTTCGATGTCCGGCTAGAGTCGAACGCTTCTAGTGCGATAGCTAGAGCCTAGTAGATATAGTGTCGGTGCTAAGGTATTAATAGGAGAAAAATATGGCTCATGAAATTGAAGTATCTAAAGGCAAAGCCAGAATGGCTTTTGCGTATGGAGGAACCCGGAAAGCACCCTGGCATCGATTAGGGGTCCCCATGGATGGGCTTCAAACCGCAGAGCAGATGCTCGAAGCAGCTAATGCAAATTTTGATGTCATTCTTACTCGTGTTGCCGCAGTTGACGATGAAGGTAATTTAATACGCAATTCAGATGGCGCTATCGTAATGATTGAAGATAGTCGTGCAACAGTGCGTCAAAATACAGATGGTTCTTTTAATCCGTTAGCAACAGTTGGCACTAGATACGAAGTCAGACAAAATAGAGAAGTTCTTGAAAGGGCTTTAGCAATTGTTGGTGCATCATCTGGGGATGCCGTCATGGATACGGTAGGAGTTCTCCGTGGTGGTTCTCGATTTTTCGCAACCGTAGAGTTGTCAGGCTTAGTTATTGACCCAAAAGGGGTTAATGACAAGATTGCCAGATATTTGGTGGTGAGTTCTGGACATGATGGTGTTTGGCCTATTCGGTATGCAAACACGGATGTACGTGCTGTTTGTAGTAATACGGTAATTCTTGGATTGCGTTCTGCTTCACGCGTATTTACGGCGCGCCACACAAGAAATGTTGATACCGCAATTGACGATGCGCGAGATGTGCTTAACATATCTGTTTCGTGGAGTTCTAGTTTTTTGAAGGAAGCAGAAAAAATGCTCAACATCCCAGCGCCTCTTGGTGGGAGAAAAATAGATGAAGTGATTAATGCCGTTTTTCCTAAAGACAAAAATGAAACTCAACGACAACAACAAAATCGAGAAGAGGTTCAACAGATGGTCCGTGCGCTTTATCTCAATGATAAAAACGCAGGTAAATATGGATTCAATGGATGGTCTTTATATAACTCAATAGTTGAGTACTTGGATTTCTATCGTCCAATTGACGAAATCGCTAGCGCAATGGCATCGATGGATGACACATCGTCTGTGACACAAAAGAAGTTGCTTGCTCACCGTGCGGTGGTATCATAAGAGTATGTCCAATTCGTCAGAATATCCTGAGTGGGAAGAAGAAGACGAAACCTCGTATATTACAAATTCTCAATACGACCAAGATGACGACTTGAGTGATGAATATCGCGAAATTGAATTAAATGCTCTTGATGCTTTTGAAAAGAGTATGTTTGAAAATAGAGTAATTCGTACGTTCGTTAATAATGCTTATGAGTTCGGCGGTCTAGGTACTTTGCTTGAAGTGTTAACCCAGATTGAGCGGAAAATGGGTTGGAAAATGGAAATCATTGCAGACCGCGATGCGGCTGATGATTACATGTTTTATCGGCACGAGACATTCGATGAAGGCTTATGGGGTCATTATGCAAATTCTGACCAGTACGAGGACCTTGTACGCCAAGTAGCCTTCTTGTCAACCCGTGCTATGGGTGATTTTATAGACACTTATTCGGTTGGCTCAAGTATTAAGAAATCTATTATGGCTCGTTTCCGTAGATTTTTTTGGAAGATTTATTCGGCTTTTTAAGCATAAAAACTTTTGACATTTGCGTTTCTCGACAGTATGCTGTCATGGAACGAAAGAGGAAAAATGTCCGATAATACAGAATCAGTAAATGATTTGACTGTAGATAGCGTAGAGAAAAAATATTTCTTGCCCGACTACATACCCGTGCCTCCATTGAAAAATGGTTCATGTAAAGGGTTGCCAACTGAATGGTGGTTCCCTGCTTTTCAGGCAGACCAAGAGCAACGAAAGAAGCATCAGCATGCAATAGAGATTTGCAAGAAGTGTCCGGAGCAACAAGAGTGTCTCGCATTTGCTCTAGAACATTCAACTCTACAAGGTATTTGGGGTGGCACTTATTGGCGTGAACGTCGTCGTATGCGTGTATCTTTAGGTAGCAAACCAAGAGTTCCATTTGTAAAAACACGCACCGATAAAAATATCTAATTCTTGTGCCCAACTATCAATCCCAACCCGTAGCAAAACTGCTTTCTCGTTTAAAAAACGTTCAAGAAAAGCCAGATGGCAACTGGATGGCTTCGTGTCCCTGTCGAGATGATGACCACAATCCCTCGCTTTCAATAACTGTAGGTGCAGAGGACCAAGCAGTAGTTCACTGTCATCGAGGTTTGTGCGATGCGAAGAAGATATTCGAGTCTTGCGGTTTGGATTTGGCTCGTGATGGATTCGCGAGAAATCAAGAAACTTTTACCCCACCCAAAACAGAGACCAAAAAGATTAAACGCAAGTTAGTCAAGGTTTATGATTACCTTGACGAAGATGGCGTTCTTTTATTCCAAAAGCTGCGCTATCAACTTGAGGATGGTGGAAAATCCTTTTCTCATCGTCGCCCCAATCCTGATGTACCAGGAGATTGGATATTCAACCTAAAAGACACCCGCAAGGTTTTGTATCGATTGCCTCAATTATTGGAAGCAATCAAAAACAACGAAGAGGTATGGCTCGTAGAAGGCGAAAAAGATGCAGACACCATGTGCAATGAGTTTGGTGTTGCAGCTACAACAATGACCAATGGGGCCAATAGTTGGGCACCCGAATATACCCTCACACTTGCGGCTGCTTCGTTAGTAAACATTATTGCTGACAATGATGAAGTAGGTAAACAGCACTCAATCTATGTTCGTGATGCAATACGTGCGGCAGGTGGTAACGCCAATGTATGGGTATCTAAGCATAAAAAAGATATTACCGACCACGTTCAAGCTGGCTATTCGATAGACGAAAACGACATGTTAGAGCTACTTACGTATGATGGCGAACAAGCAAAGGGACAAGAAGATAAAGCAAATGAAATAGAAGACAACTCAAACGAATACGAATCTAACGATGATTTACCCGAAGAGAGAAAAGAAACGCAGTTATTATCTCAAATCGAGAATATAATCTCGCTTGATTCTTTGACCTTAGAACAAAAAATAGGTCGCATTAATTTTATTGCCAATAGTTTTTCTACAACTTCGTTTGATGACTATGGTCGAACTGTCAATTGGCAAGAGTTTTTACTTGAAGCAGAAGATGATTCGTATGAGTGGGTTATACCAGGATTGCTAGAGAAGCAGGAACGAGTCATTGTGGTCGCTGCTGAGGGTGTTGGTAAAACAATGCTTGCGCGACAAGTTGCAATATCCTGTGCTGCTGGTTTGCACCCGTTCACGTTTCAACCAATGAAACCCGTGACAACCCTGACGATTGACCTTGAAAACCCAGCACGCATTATCCGTCGCACTTCTCGAACCATCATGGAAAACGCTATTCGCTTATCGCGTGCCAAAACAGTTGATGCACATCTACACATACACCCGTCAGGTCTTGATTTGACATCAACAAAAGACCGCATATTCCTGGAGCAATTAGTTGAGAAAATTAAGCCTGAACTTATTTGTCTTGGTCCGCTGTATAAGGCCTATGTTGATAGTGGCAATCTGACCAGTGAAGCCCTTGCTGTTGAGGTCGCAAAATTCTTAGACCATATCCGTGATGCTTATGGATGCGCCTTATGGCTTGAGCACCATGCGCCTTTGGGTGCATCTAGTACTACCCGTGAGTTGCGACCATTTGGTTCGTCTGTATGGTCGCGTTGGCCAGAATTTGGAATTTCCATCACTCCTGACCCACTCAATCCAGAGGGATTCGTGTATGACGTGAGACATTTCCGTGGGGCCCGTGACAAGCGTGAGTGGCCAATAAAGATGAAGCGTAGCCTTCGAATGCCTTTTGAGGTTATAGAATTTATGAAGGAGTAAACATGGCTAAAAATAAACAACCGCTAACTCGAGAGTTCTTAGCCGAAAGAGATTTAAGAATCTTCAAAATGCGTCAAGCGGGAATTCCGGGTAATGAAATAGCCCGTCGGTTTGGGATGTCTACGGTCGCTGTTGGAACAGCAGTTAAAAGACAGCTAGAGAAGTTAAATAGAGAAGCCCTGATGGCGTATCCAGAAGTTCTTAGGATGGAATTAGAGCGCTTAGACGCCCTTCAGCAGGCCATATGGCCCTTGACCCAGTATCGGAAAATAAAGACTGACGATGGCACCGAAGTTCAGATTGAGCCAGACTTAAAAGCAGTTCAAACTATGTTGTCGATTATCGATAGGCGTTCCAAACTCCTAGGTATGGAGCAAAACAATATCAATGTACAAATGGACGTTAGCCAGTCAGGGCCAATACGAGCCACTCTGGCTGGAGCAATACCTAGTTCGGCTGCAGACCAGTTCTCCCCTGAAACAGAAGCCCGTAAGCTGTTAGAGATTATGGGAGATACCGGTGTTCTTGCTAAAGACTATGTAGATGGCATTCTTGGTCGTAGTAAAGAACTATCTGCGGTTATCGAAGCAGAGGTTGTTACTGATGACGAATTGGATGAACTAGAATCCAATAAATGAACATTCACCCGTCGATAAAAAAACTAGCTAAACCAATAAGTGTATTAACTCAACTTGAAAACAACCCGCGTAGGGGTGATATTGACGCAATTGCTGCTTCATATCAGGAGTTTGGTCAAGTAAAACCTATTGTGGCTAGAGACAATGGAGATGGCACGTTTACTGTGATTGCCGGGAATCACCAAGTTCAAGCAGCCAAAAAACTTGGATGGCAAGAAATAGCGGTTGTCGTAATGGATGTGGAAGATACCCGTGCTATTGCTTTTGCTTTAGCAGATAACAGAACTATGGAGCTTGGTCATAGCGACCAATCTCAGATAATAGACATGATTACTCAGATAAGTTCTGAATATCCAGCTTTGTTAGAAGAATTGCGTTGGGACGAGTTTGAAATGGCAGCAATGACTGAATGGCAAACAAGAAATGGGTCTGATGATGATTCAGAAGACATCGGCGGATATGTTGCCCCTGTAATGATTAACAATTTAGATGATGTAGACATAGAAGAGGCAGTTGATGGCGGAATTAAGCTGAGCGCTAATAAGGAAGTTAATCCGATTGACGCTGTCACCCGTGGTAGTAATGCAGTTGGGGTTGGCGGCTCATCACAAGCAGTCGTTCAATACACTTTGGTTTTTGATAATCCTGAACAGCAGAAAAATTGGTATCAGTTCATTCGATTTTTGCGAAGTTCTACCGTATACGAGGGTTCAACAACTGCTGAGCGATTGATGGAGTTCGTAAATCAACACGCTGATTTTTAAGGTTTTTAGTGTGGGTGATTCTTCATGTGTTTGGCTAAATAAAAACCAGCCACAACTCCCGTGACTAAACCAATCACTAAACCAAGGTAATACATCAAATAAACGTACATGTTATTCCCAGTAAGAAGATAATTCTCTTGTGAGTTGCATATTGGTCCGACCACCCGTGATGGACGCTGCGACTTCTCCGTTTTTGAAAAGCAAAACTGTCGGGATGCTGAAGATGTTGAATACTTGAGCAATCTCTGGGTATTCATCTACATTCACTTTGCCGGCAGTTAAGTGTTGGGCGTGGTCTTGTGCAAACTGCTCGAATTCGGGGGCCATTGATTTACATGGTCCACACCATGGAGCCCACAAATCGATAACCGCTATCTTGTTGTCTTCAAGAAATTTAGGAAGCGTTTTGCTTGTTATTTGAGTAACCATAGGTTCTATCGTATAGGACAAGCACCCGTAGAGCAATCTTCTAAATCAAGAAGTTGAGCCTGCGAGGTAGCTAATGGAACGTCAAAGTCAATCTTTGAAAGCATCTTCTGGTATTCCTCTTTGGTGATTTCTTCGTATGGAGGTAGTGGGAAATTGTGGTCTGTATGTAGGAGGAATGAAACAGACTTAACTCCCTTGTCGTAGTTAACCGATAACCATTCTTTAATGGCTTCTAGCTCCTCTTTACGGTAATAAACCGTTACTGACACAGCATTGTCCGCCCAGATGGTTTGCATCTTTTTGACCCACTCAAGCTGGTCTACAGCTGTCATGTTGGCTGCTAAAACGGCACCCGTAGGCGATTCACAAGGGAATTCAACAACAAACTTGGTGTGGTCCTCACGACCATCAATACCAATATCCCAAACGACTTTGTATCCACGAGCACGGCAGTCTGCCACCAATGGGTCTGCTGCCCCAAAGCGAACACGACGGATATAGTACTGAGCAAATCCTGGGTGTATGCCAGGTGTATTGCCCGGGAGTAGCGCCAAGGTGCCTGATGGCTGAACCGTTGTTAGACGTACAGACTCTGGCCAGCCTTTCTGAGCTGAATACTTCTTGTCGAACTCACGAAGATGTTTGTATGCCTCATCTAGCCATTGAATCTTCTCTTCAGAGACCTGGAGGATACCCGTGACGCTTTGGCCAAGTCGTGCGTTTTTACGAACTATGTCTGTTGTCTTTTGGTATGGGTATTCGAGACGTGTGATTTGTTTTTGAACCTTATAGAGCAGTGTGGATATCTCTTTGAGCTGTTCTAGAGACTCTATATTTGGCAGGAATATGGTTGCCAAATTGCACGATTCGCCATCTGCGAGAGCGATTTCGGCGCAAGGATTGAAGCCCTCAATGGAGTTATCTGTTGCTTTCTCGCCAAGGCGTCCTACTGAGCGTGCAAGCTTGCGATTAACGAGACCATACGGCTCGCCTGAGCCATCGTAGCCTTTCCAGAGTTCGGGCATGATTTCGTCGTAAGCATCTGCGTAGATGCTGTTGTTGGAGTTAGCACGCCATCCTGGGACGTTACCCGTGGACCAATTCTTGGCACGAATGAAAAGAACATCGTCGGGGTCACCAATAGCAATCTGTGCTGAACGGCGCGATGAACCAGATACGACGATACGACCAATAATGTTGCAGATGTCGAGCACATCCACTGAACGTAGTTTCTTGCCTTCGCGACCCTGCATCACCTTGCAGATATCTGCGATGCCATCGATGAGCGCACCAGGACCGGATGCTGTTCCACCGAATGTCTTGAGTGGTGCACCAAATTCACGGATGAGAATTGTCGAGTACGAGAAAGACTTACCCGTGTCAAAAAACGATTTCAACACAGCATGAAGAAGGCGCTTCCAACCTTGACGTGAGTCTGGCACGATGATGTCTGCGTCATTGGAGCGTTCGTGTGTGATACTGACGCCTGCTTTTACCTTTGGTAAGTCGTGAATCTTGGAGCGCTCTACAGAGAAGCCAACACCACCACCAAGCATTAGATATTCAAACAGAAGTTCAAAGTCTTCAACTTTTTCGATGTTCGTAAAGTAGCAATTATTCAGTGATGTTGCATTTAGCTTCTTGACTAGCGGTGTCCCAAGCTGCCAAAGTGCGCGACCTGAGAGTGAACAGCGGAGGTTGAACATGTGGTCAAACAGTTTTTCTGCATCTGTTTCTGATAGCGGCACCCCAATCTCAACAGCCCCATTAATAGCCCGTACGAGAGTTTCAGTCCACGTTTCATTTCTGTGCAGCTCTTCAATGGGTCTGCTGTATGTGCGAAGGTAGACAACTTCGCCAAGTCCACCAAAACCCCAAGGTGTTTTTTTATTTGAATAGCTTTCGATGAATTCTTTAGACAACACAGACATTGATTTATCCTTTGCATAGGTCTTGGCTGGTTTATAAGTTTACACAAATTGCAAAAACAATGCGTCTAGTTGACTTTGATTCCTAGCTCTTTAGCTTTTTGTAAAGTCACAAAACTCCCTTTTCTTGCAAGCACCACTTTAGCGGTTGTGTATGGACTTATTTGTCGTTCGCCATAAATTGTTTCATCAACGTAAATAAGTTTTTCTTCTTTAGTGCTTTCTAGATTTGAATCCACAAAAGCGATGTGGATATCCTGGGGATTATGGTTTTGCGGAATGCAGTCACCCGTGGGGTGTCCACAGACCAAGCAAGGTTCTCTATCGGCTTTCAGTATTGGGATGTCACCAAACAGGCGGTCTTGTGAATTAAAGATGTCTGTCATTTTTATATATTACACCTATGTAATTGTTGTTAAAACAATGCGAGGTAGATATGCTAACCACATGACGAAACTGAAATGGAAATACGCAATCTCAGACCCTTCACGAGACAAAAGATACGCACCCGTGTCGTTTATGAAGCGAGGCAATTCTTCTACGTTATCGGTTCTGCGTTATCTAAAAATGAAACGTGGTGTCCCAGCAACTGCTAGACAAGTTTACAGCGTCTTTCCAAGCTTCTTTAGAAAACCAGCTGATGCAGCAAGAACTATTAGAACTCTTGAGAAACGTGGGTTTTGTGAAAGTGTTTATGATGGCGCTTGGAGAGTAACAGAATCAGGGGTAGCAGCCGTTTACCTAATGTCTCAGCGAGACAGACTTAATTATCTTGAAGAGATGGACTGATTAGCGACGAAACCAAGAGAAGAATTTCTTCTTCGTCTTTGGGTTCTGCACATCAGCTGCATAAATGACCTGAGCAGCTGGTTCAGCTTTTGGGGCCTCAGGGGTTGTGGTTGCTACCACTTTCTTCGGCGCCTGCTTCTTAGCGGCTGGTTTCTTTGTTGCTTTTTTAGCGGCTGGTTTCTTGTTTGTCATAAACGCCACCTTAGTACACCCGTGAGTGATTCTGGCGGAACCAATTGATGATGTAGCTTTAAGTAATGAATCTATCGTCATTCAGTCGACGCCTTGACAAGATAGCTCTTGCTTTGATGTCGAACGTAGAAGCCAAAAACAGTAGCGTTAAGGCGTATGGCATAGGAGAAGACCTGTCTATAAACCTGTTCTGCTGGCGAGCAGACAACCTAAAGGTGATGCTTCAACTGCGCCCTGAGATACAGAAGGCTGACCCTACTGTGAGGTTCGAGGCCATAAGTAATGCTGCTTGCGTCACCCGTAGGGGTTGGGGCATCGATGCTTTCACTATGACATCTGAGGCGTATGTAAGTGATGACCCAATACTTACTAAGGGTATAGAACTCAAGGAAGCATATGTCGACCCTGAGTATAAGGTAAATGAATGTTTAACGGTGATGCACGTAGAGGGTGGGTATAGCACGTTTGTCGCTAAGCCATACACCTATGATGTGCCAAGAAAGGTTATATGGGGGGATGAGAAATACCACCCTGGTGGAACTATGGTGCGAAACCAGGATGGTATGTATCCAAAAATGTTTCATCGTGTATTGACGAAAATCGAAGCTGAGGAAAGACCGGAACGATTTGATGTGTTTTACGAAGCATTATTTATAGGGCTTAATGAAGCTGGATTTTACTGTCAAAGTTTTGATTAAAATTACCAAATCGTAAGTTGTTTTGTGCTGGCTGAATATGTATGTTTTGCCAATATGCTATAACCAGTTGTATTTTGCCAGATTCTCAATCGCCACTATTGTTGAATATCGAGTGTTTGTGGCTAGTTGTACTTATTGGTTATATTTTGCCAGAATCTTAATTGCTTCTAAGTCCCGGAAAACTTTTTGCTGCCGGAGAACGGGGGGGGGCGGGAGCGCGGCATATTTTTGCGCCAATAGTTCTCGGATAGATTTATCCAATATTGTATGCTTCTAGGATGCTAAAAGACAGAGATTTATATAAACAAGAGATAGTCAGTATTAGGTCTCAGTTTTTACACAGCAAGCATCCTGTAATACTGTGCAACAGTGGCTGGTATTGGCTCATAGTTGCTTGCCACAAAGCTTTGTGCGATGTTGACTTCAATTATAGAATTAAGCACATTAAAACAAAAGAAGGCATGCTAGATATGGCTGTTCTTGCTTCTGCCAAAGCTTTACAGTTTGAACTTGATGAAACTATCTCTCAATTTAGGTTTTTCTCTTCTTTTGTATGCGAGATATGTGCAGACAAGGGGGCTATTAGAGTTACCAAGGGCGGCAAATATTTCACTTCTTGTGAAACACATGCTTTTGGATTTCCTCCGATTATCAATCCTCTAGACGCGATGAATGTAGATACTCAAAATAGTCTTTCTTTTGAGAATGCCGCCGACAATAAATTAAACGAATTGGTAAATGTGGTCCAAAATTTACGCAAGATGTACGAGCAGGAACGCAACGTCTGCGACCAACTTGCCAGTGTTTTGATTCATACCCCTAGCACGCGCGCTAGGCAGGAAGATGCACAGAACGCCTATCTAGCTACTAGAGGCGGGATGGAACCGTTGTTGCCCTCGTAAAATTAAATCATCTAGGTTTTTCTCAGATAAATTTATCTCTACTATTTTCATCTCTGCAGTATGAGAATGCATAAGGCATTTTTCTGAATCTATGAATGCCTTGAGTATGTTTTGTGGATTTAGATTTTGACCTTTTTGTAAATGGTTATTAGAAAAAGCCATTTTTAAAAATTTTCGTTTAGGTCATACGCTTCTGTAGATTTTAAAATGATATGCCGCATCGCAAACGCAAGTGAATTGTTCATTTCAAACGCGTCCCATAAGATTGAAGAGTTGGCCGTGTCATTTAAAGATTTATTATTGATTGTATTAAGGGAGACATTAGCCATCCCTTCGTGATAGATAAATGAGTCCACCAGGAGCTCTGTAAGCTTTGCTGAATTTATATCTTTCATCCCGATACCAAGATGTTTGCGTAGTTGTTCGTCTTTCGTCATTTATTCTCCTTTATTGGTTGGTTCTATTGTTGATTTAGTAGGTTCATCATATTGAGGATTGGTCAATATCTGTAGTACTTCTTCTGGATATATTAAGAATCCTTTGGCGGGGTTACTGGGACCACCTAAGTTGATTTTAGTTTGTTCGTTATATTTGGAGCTATTGGCTCGCAGATAACGTTTAAGACGTGCAACTGACACTATTACAAAAGACTCTTTTGCAGTAAAGATATATACCCACCATTTGGCTTTGGTTACATTTATCCCGCTATCTACCCAAATAGGATTCCCATCTTCGGTTTTTACTCCACGAGGGTTCTGTTGTGTTTCTAAAACCATTCGACCATTGCGGTAACGGTCACTTTTGACTTCAAAATCTCCATTCGAAAGCGAACCCAGGAACTCATTAATAAGAGATTCGCCTTCTAATCCAAAAGATAAATCAGCAGCAAAATCAAACTTTTTACCAGGAATATCATAGAATTTGCTCACATGGCTAAATTTATCTAGGTTTGCCTTGATTTACAACTCTTTATAAAAATGTGTCCTTTGTCACTCAGATAAATTTATTCAAAATAAGTTGCAATTTTGATAGTTACTCATTAGTGTGGCTATCGCTACATAAACCCTACCTAAAGGAATAATTAATATGACAAGTAAATACCAGCAATTAAAAGAAGCAGGCCAAATTGGTCGTGGACGTAATAAAAAGAAAATGACAAAAGAACAGATGAGAGACAACCTGGAGCGAGCCAAGCTGGCCAATCGTCAACGCCAAGAAGCACGACGCCGAGCGTTAATCATCCTTCAAAAAAATTACAAAGATGAATTTGACGACCTTTACCAGTCGGAATTACAGGAAATCAAAACAACAAATAACCAAAATTAATTACTGAAGTTTGGTCTGGTTTTCCATTCTTCCTACTATGGTGGCGATAGTAGGGAGATGTTTTTCGCTCATTGTTTTAATGCGTAAAGATTCGGTGCGCAAAATTTTTTGAGCTGATTCCAATTGGGCTTGTTTCATTCTTACATGCTGTAGTTCGTGAACAAGCGAATTAACGATTTTTCTCAGCTCAACGACTTCATCATTTGTTTCATCGTTCATAAGGTCTCCTTTTAGAGAAACAAATAATAGCGTATTTGGCTATTTTTTCTTGACTACTCCGTCAGGGATAATAGCAAAACGACACATTCCTTCTGGTTCTACCTTTGCTTCAATTATCGCGCAGGAATCACCACCCTGATAAAGTACGCAATTTTCGCACTTAACGCCAATTTTTTTATTGTCGTTATCTTTAGCTGATGTATAACCAGCCCAAATTCCGGTTTCATCCTGATTGAATTTGCCATAGTTTTTAGATATTTTGAGCAGTGCATTAGCAAGGTCGCGCTCTTCGTCTACTAGTTGAGACATTTTATCTACCGGTTTAGCAATTGTTAATTTTGCTCCGTTTGTCAGGATTGCAATTATGTCAGATGGATTATTCATGTATATATTGTGGCATAAAAAAACCCCCGTATCCTCACCGAAGCGAGAATACGGGGGTTTAGTTACTTAGTTACTTAGTTACTTACGGTGCTGCGTCAAATGTGACTTCGACGAAGGCCTCTGGACGCTTGACAGCAAGAGCGAGACGTTGCTCGGCCAAGATGACAATTGCATTGCGGATGAAGAAATCCGAATGCTGTTCAGAGATTCGGATGCTTGCTTGTTCGCGGTCATAGAGCTGAGCTCCGGTACCGAAAGCACCAACAAGTGCTGAACCTACAGGCATCGCTGGGGTATCAACGATTGGCATTCTCCAAACGCGTGGCTCGCCACCCATTGCAACCGAAACTGCGATGAGGTATTGGCCATTTGCGTCTTTTGTCAACTCAATCTCTTCCCAATCGCTTGGGTGCATTACGATGCCTGTTGGCTCGTAGTATGCAAGGTAAGCAAGGGTTGCGGCACGACGAAGTGCATCAGCCTTTGTGTCTGCTACTGACTCGTTTGCAACGTAGCCAACACCATCTGACCATGCATATTGCTGAACACCAGGGGTGTTGAGGATACCCAAAAGGTCCTCGCCTGTTCCTTGGCCAGTCAAGATTTGCTGGTCTTCACGGAGACGCAAACCGTACATCAACTCGTTGTCGATGATTGAACGCAATTGCGGTTCATCGGCAAGGACGTTGCGGTGTGCAGCTTCCCAGTGAGCCATTGTACGAACAGGAGCCTGTTCGCCAACAAATGCAAACGAAGATTGTGGCTTAAGACCGAATGCATTATTTGCACCGTTGCGGTCAGCAACCATCGAAGCGCTGTTTGTTGTTGGGTTGGATACGCTGGTAAAACCAGTTTGACGGAAGTACTCAATAACTGCAGCAGTTGTCGAGCGGCTTGGGAACAAGTCGCGAACACGCTTTGTGCGAGTTGGAGGAGTGACGATTGGGTCACGCTGAACTGTTCCGAGGCCGGTTGAAATTGCACCCGATGGTAGAGCTGAGTAAACGTCTTTGACGTTATACAGACCACCTGTAAGGGATGTGTTTACCTGCCATGCTGAGGCCATGTTTGCGCCATTTTTGCCATTAGCAAGTGACTTGAACTCTGGTGACTCGCAGAACATTTCGCCGAGGCTCTTGATTTCGCGCATCGAATACTGTTTGATGTCTGCAGCTGCAGCAGCGTGAGCAGAAGCAACCGAAGTTGTTTCGCCTGACTGACTCCAACTTGAAACTTCATTCATTGATTCAAGGCTCTCGATGAGGCCTTTGATTTCACGAATGTCAGCCATATTCTTATCGAACGCTGATTTTTGTTCTTGCGACACAACAACTGTGCCGTCTTCGACTTTGAATGAGTCAGCAATTGACTTATTGTCAGCCATTTTGGTACGAAGTGCTGCTTGTAGCTCTTGTACTCTTGATTGGTCTTGCGACATGATTTTCTCTCCTTAAAGAGTCTTTGAAGTTTGATTGTTTTAAAACACTTCGACTCAGGTGAGCACCCAGCCTTTATGTCTGATACCTAATGTATCAAACTAATTGTCATATCTAGTGGAAGTATTAATAACTACTTAAATTATCAGTTAGGTACAATAACCCCTTGACCAGATTTCCTAATATCGGCTGCTTGGGCTTTTATCTTGTTATATGTAATAACGTTTTTGACAGTTGGCTCGACATCAACATCTTTTAAAGATTTCCCCGTTGTCGCCGCATAAATTATTTCAGACAATGGGCTTGTCTTGATGGTGTCCGGTGTTTTTTTCTTTTTCATTTCTCTCCAAAAATATTATTCGTGGCCTTAACGTTGTTGTACATTTCTTCAAACAAATCAAGTCTTATGCCATAAGTAAATGCCCACATTGTCCCAAGCGAACTATTAGCCGCTAAATCATTTAATATCAGCTCTTTGATAGCCCTAGTTGTTTCCTGGACTGGAATAAACAACTCGTTTTTTGACTCAAATGGGTTGATTTGTGGCTTGGATTTACCTTCGGGGTACTCATTCAAAAGGTTACGAACTTCATCTTTAAATTGCTCGAAAAACTTTTCTGCATAATCGCTTGACCGAGGGTTGTTTACTATCCGTTCAAGTATGTCAATATAAGATTCATCCAATCCACTCGTATTGTCAAAATCGTTTTCGATTTCACTCCAAAAATCATTAAAACTTATATCTTCTCGAAGAAAGGCAGCAAGAGGGCTATCGTAATCCCCTTGAGGATACCTAGCTGCCCATTGTTTTTTATCAAAAGATGCAAAAGAAATTAAATCTAAAAAGTTTGACTCTTCAGGTGTGTAACTAAACAATGCTTCCGACAATATAGGATAATTTTCGACAAAATTTTTAATTTCAACCTCACCCATTTCGTTATGCCATTCTTCGGGGTAAGTAAAAGGAGAATCATAATCAGGAAGTGAGTTAAATGTGTTCGCTATAGGCAATGCTGGGTCATTATATGGATTGAATCGACTATTTGCTCCGCGAGGGGCTCGGAATCCGCCCCATCCGGAGGTGGGGCTATTAACAATTTTTGGTTCCTTCATTGATGGGTCGATATAAGATTTAGTTACAATATTAAAAACTTCTCTTGGACTGCTTTTAAATTTATTAGCTGTTGCGTTAACTGATTTAAATTTTTCAAAATCTTCAATAATTAAGCCATAACGCGATTTTTTGTAAACCGGCATTGATTTTAAATTAAAATCTGGCTTATCAAACACCTTCTTAATATCTTCCAACTCCTGGGGGTTTTTGGTTTTAATTTTTTCAAGCTCGCCGTGTAAAAAAGCACGCGAACTATTAATAACTAATGGTTTATCCGGGCCTGATTTATAAGCAAGCAGCACTGGGGTTTTTTTCTCGGTATCCCATAGATAAAATTGGTCTGAATAATCAATTACTTCGTGCATGATTGATTTATTTCGCTGAATCGTTGCGGGGATGATGTGGCCTGGCATTGTCCGTGGGTCCGAACCCGCCCTGGCTTTAACTCGGTCGCTCAATGTTGTTTCCGAAGAGGTAACCATATAATGCAACTCAATTGAATAACCCTTTTTTCTGGCTTCGCTTAATGTTCCAAAACCTCTATTGAATTGACCTGTGGAATCGTAGACAATGTCTTGATTTTTTTCAACACCCATTCGAATAGCCATATCTGAAATGACACGTGATTCTTCATGAACCATCGATGCCCAATCCGGCAAATTATTTGCATGTGCATTTTTTGCTTCAGGAATTAAGGGTTTGATTTCATCAGCATCAACATGTACAGCCTTACTAGCACCCGGAATATCTATATTTATGTTTTTGTCGGTAAATGTAAAATCTGACTTTCTTATACTTGTTTTACCACTTCCCGGAGCTCCACCCACAGAAATAAATCTTGGGTTGCTGTTTTTGGTCTTTTGACCAGAAAGCGCATCGGCAATCTTGTAGTAAACATCCCAGAAACGGCTTTCCTGAATTTCAATTGCTGGACCAAAAGTTGATGGAATTTTTACATATGATTCTTTTGAGGAACCATAATTCTTTTTTGTATATTTCCAGAGAGAGTCTTCATAGAAATCATAAGGTAAATTAGTTTTCGTAAATGGTATATTTACCCCGATTCGTTTACCCAATGAGTCATCTAGGGATGGAAGTTTTGGACGAGGAGGTTTTGGTGTTTCTGGTTTTTGGGATTGTGCTTGCGGATTAGGTTCTTGGGGTTTGGGTTGTTCAGGTTTTGTATTTTGTTTGTTCGGCAAAGTGGGGTAAACCACAGTGTCGTAATGTCTTCTTTCTTCAGAGCTAGATAAAACAGACCAGGCCTCAGAAGCTTTTCTAAAACGTTCAGCTGCTTGTTTGTCTCCCGGAGCTTTATCTGGATGATACTTCATAGCAATGAGGCCAAATTTTTTTCGAAGTGTTTTTAGTGTGTCATTTTTATCAGCATTAAGCTCCGCATAAAAATCTCTTCCTGCCCAATTTTTTCTAGGAAGGGGGCCCATTCTTCCACTAATTGTTCCGTAGCTAAAATTATTGCCTTCGCGGGTTTTTATTTTTTTTTTAGGTTTATAATCAGGAAGAGGTCTTATATTTAGAAGATTTGATATAGAAAATTCCTTATCGGAATCATTCGTTGGAAAACCAAGAATTCCATCGTCAATATCATCAATAATCTCATCTGAACCAAGATGATGAGGCATCTTAAAAATATTTTGAGAATTTATTGGTTTTCCATTAATGGCGTCACGCACCCAGTTTGGTCGTATTTTTTCGGTCATTGGTTCTTTGTAAAAAGATTTTGGCCAATTATTTGCAAATTCTAATTCCATGCTACGAATTATTTTAAGGTTCTTTTTATACATATCTGCATAGCTGTCTCTATAGTCAGGGTTCCCTAAAATAGAAAAAGCTTCAGATGCTTGTTTCAAACCAGTAAAGCTGACATCATCACCCCTCATTGCAGATGGAAGCAAAGATTCGGTAATTGACTGAAATGCATTTTCCGCTTCCTTGATTGAGGAATTATCAGGAATACCCAATTCTGAATAAAGATTTCTGTTTTCAAGGTTTGGAGCATTTAACATTTTTCCGCTGATACCTTGTTGTTGATTTAGTTTATTCATCAAAATTATCTGTTTAGCACGCAGCGACAATGGCTTTACCTGCAGATATCTTGATATATCATTTATCGATGCTCCATCGTTGCGCATGCTTATAAAATTGACATCATCATCTAGGAGCGAATTTTTGATATCCGCGGCTAGAGCACGCCGTAAAGCTTTATTTTTAAATTTGTCAGAGTAGTTAACCGCTTGGGAGTATAGGTCTATATATCCCTCAACTTCTTTGGGTGTAATTTTATATTGTTTGCTTAGTTTGTCAACAGATATTCCCATATATTGATTCATCATGTAAAAATCTTTTGCTATATTTCTATAGTCGCGCAATTCTCGTGCAGCAAATTTTTTGTTCTTTAATTTTTTAAAGAGGCCGGAACCAGATATATTTTCGGGATTTTTTTCTAAAAGATTTGTCATATATTCAAAAGTAGGATTTTTTCTACTATTTTGAATAGCAAGTTCATCATTTAGTTCTAGGAAATCATCAACATTTGTTGTTCTTAGTTTTGTCAAACCTGTTTGTTCTAATTCAATTACACTATTTTCATTTAAATTCTTAATCGATGATATTTCATCTATATTTAGGCCGTCCAATCTCATTTGAACCACATCTTTTTCATCGGTTGTAAGCAAGTCCGGTGTTGCGGTTTCTAGTGCCTGCCTGTAAAGACGATGATTATCTTGCTCCAATGATTCTGCTAGGGCGCGATAAGAATTTATTGAGTCGTAAATTTTAGATTTATCCATTTTGTATTTTTTGGTCAATTCAGTAATGCTCATCCGACCATATGTTGAATCTACAAATATTGATTTATTTACTTGAGTGTTGGCTATGCGTTTCTCAATGTCTATTTCTCCATCGACAATGTCAGCCGAAGACTCCGAAGAAAAACCAAGACTCGACAAATAGGTTTTCACCCTACTTTCGGATATATCGAGAGCTTCGGATATCTCTTTTGGTTTTATACCGTTTTTTGCAAGACTTATTACGTCTTTATGGTCTGACAAAACACGTTTAGAATATTTATCTAATGGTTCAGTTTTTATACTTCCCATTTTTTTGCCGTCTGCAATGATTCTAAAAACCAATTCATCAGTTGGTGCGAAACCACGTAAATCAGAAGTTCTCTTGTCTTTTGGTGGGACCGAATAAAGAACTGCCAATTGGTTTGCAATTGTTCTTTTATCCATGCCTGCTTTGCGCATATTGTAGACATCATCAATAATTTGAGTTCGACGAGTTCTACCCAATTTTGAAAATTCTTCAACACCCAACTCTTTGAGACCGCTGGTCATTCGTCCTGTAAGGTTTGAAACAGGTTTTGTAATTCCCAAACTCATATTGCCTCTAATTTTTTTCTGGGAATTTTGTATTCTGCGTGCATGTCTTTCGGTTGATTCTGGTCCTGTTGGAACCCATCCAATCGTGCTGTCGGGAAGCTTGTCGGGGAAAAGACTTAATTCTGGTATCTCCTGTTTAAATAATTCCATTTGTAACGCTTTTGGTCGATTATTTTCTTCACGACGTTTTTCATTTACGCCTTTTATTATTCTTTGTTGGCGTTGGCGAGAAAGAACATTTAAAATTGCAAATTTTTTGCCTAGTTCGGCCAATTCTTCGTCTTCATGACCACCAAATGCCTCTTCTAGCCACGCCATGTGACCAAATCCAAGCGGGATGTTACCGTTAGCAACTTCCTCTAGGGGTACAAATACTGCTTTATCTGCGTCGTCTGAAGCTTTTGGCTCCCACGTTGAAGGCACCTCAATCAATAAAGCGCTAACTTCCATACCTTTAGTAAATCGAGGGTCCCAGTCAATAGCATCAATTGTGCCCAGTTTTTCTATCGAAAGCAATTCATTATCCGGTAGTCCCAGTCTAGTTTCCTCAAGGGCTTCTCTTCTAGCTGTGTCGTATAAATCTTTATCTCCAGCCTTTTCATCAAACATTCCGCCGGGTAGACTCATAGTCGATTCGCCATCTTTACGATGGGGGCCAAAAATTCTTTCAATCGCAAGCAATTCTAATTTTTGAGATTTTGGATTTTTTCTAACTACAACTACGTCACCAGCTCTTGGTTTAGGCTTTGCGTCAGCATTAATTATGTAGATGTTTGGCTCTTCGATTTTTTGTGAGTTTAGTTTAGTTGGCGACACATCAACGATATTTTGTAAATCAACATCGTAGGAAAGATATCCGCTTTGACGAATAAATTCATTTGCCGCGCCGTATCGAGCAATATTCCCCTCATATTCAAGTGACCGTTTTTTATTGCGAAAATCCGCGTTTAGTGATTGTTGAGCCTTTCTTGCTTTATTGTAAGAAGAAAACTTTCTAGTATCAATGGGTTGTCCGTGTCTGTTAACCAAATAGAAATCTTTACCAATTTTTTCAACCCCTATTTGATACACACCTCGTGGACCGAGATAGTCTTGTCCACCAAATTCTTGAATACGGTCTTTTCGTGTCCCCATTCGACCGCTTATTCTGTTTTTTAAGAAAATTGGATTAGGGTTTACGCTCAGTGCTCTACTTGATTTTTCTGGCGTACTCATTTTTTGAGCGTTAGATATTTTAGCACCAACATTAATTCTATTTTGTTTTCTCTTAAGAGTTCTAACATCTCGAGAATTAATAACATTGTCAATTTGTCGGATTAATTCTTTTTCTCGAGAGTTCAAATATTCAAATCCGGGTCGCGATGAAAAGTTTTTGTTGTTGTTTCTTGTTACTTCTTTAATTTCGTTTTGAAATTTTTTATTAAATCCAGAAGCATTACCAACCATGCGTTTTGTTACGTCAAAACCAGAGATGTCATAGCGTCTAAGTATCTTGGGGTTGGCAAATTTAAATTGTCCAGAAGCAGCTTTTTCTGCTGCTTGTTTGGTAATTTCTTCTGCCCTACCGAGTCCTCTTGTTGCTCCCCCAACACGCATGAATCCAGAAATACCTGCGACTCTGGCGTCTCTTTCTGTTTTGACAATATCGTCTTTATATCGTTTAAGATTTTTAATTTGATTTTCAGCTACTTGGGACAAGTTTGTGGTAGATGATGCTGCTCCATCTTCGCCCGTCCTTGTTTGAAACATTCTCTTAATGTTTACCAGTTGTGTAACGATGCCGGGAATCCTTTCACCAGATTCACTTAAGTAGCCATAGATGTAATCTTCATCCCATTTCTGCATTCGATTGATATATTCAGCTTTAGTTTCTTTGTTGATATCCCATCCCGGCTGAATCAATACTCCATTTTTGTCATATTTTGCTTCTTGGTTCTTGGGTCTAGTTTCAATCATTCCGTTTAGGCTTGCGATAAGGCCCATACTGCTTCTTCGGAATGTGTCATAGTCGGCATTGGCTTTAAATTTGACTTCTGTCAATCTTTCAATTTCTCTATCCAACATGTCGGTCATATCTCGTGCTGTTTGAGCATATGGACTGAAAAATGCTGCTAATTCCCGAAATTCTTCGATTGTTCGTTCTAAACGTTTTTTATCATTTGCTTGTTGTCTGCCTTGTTCGCCCTGCTGAGCCAATACCAGTAGTTGTGAATATTTTTTACTAGGAATATTATTATCAACCATATGTAGGTTGAGGGCGCTATCAACGAAGCTGGGGTCTAATATTTTTTCTTCAAACGCAATTTCTGTTGGAGTAAGACCGCCAGTTTCAAATAGATTCCAAAGTTTTGCTCTTTCTGTTTGGGCAGTAGCGGAAGACGAAGTTAAATAAATTTCTTGTTGTTTTTCGACTTCTGCATCAAAAAGCTCTTTAAGTTGTGCTTGCAACTGATATCCGGATGCATCAACCCTCGGGTCGAATTGCGCCCCAGAATAACTAGCTCCTCCATATCGTCCTGGCTTCTTCAGTTCATCTAAGTTTCCAGCTACTTCGCCCTGTTTCTTTCTAAACCAAGACGGGGTAACTCTTGCAATGAAAGGAATAAATCGGTCCCAGCGAATTCGTTGGTCAATTTTTGTTGGGTCTAATGACTCAATATCGCCTTGATAATTAGCCAATTCTGGAACCTGCGCAGTGTATCTGGCGCCAGTATGAGAATTATTTATATCTAGCCATTCTTGTAGTTCTTGATTATTTGGGTCAAGAAATTCTCTATAAAGAGATTGTGGTAGTCGTAATTCTGGAGAGTCTAAATCTATAGGAATATTATTGTACGGATGGTTTGGGTCTCCGTTATATGGCCCCCATTTTTCGCCAGTAGCAGGATTTATAACATTAGCAGCAGTATCAGCCCACCAATCAGGATTGACTGGATAAAGCTCTGCCTGTCCCTTTTTCGTATCACCTTCAAGTTCAAAACGTTTTGCTAACTCTTTTGCTTTATCTATATCTGTTTGATTTATGGTTAATATTTCAGAATCTTTTTCTAAAAATTCAACAGCGGCATCTAGGAAGTCTTGTATTTCTCTCTCAACTTCTTCTAGGGATTTTGCTTCTTGTTCTGCTTCTTCGGTCAGTCCATCTAGGGGGTCCTCATCTAGGTTAATTAAGTCAGATTCTTCTTCTATTTCTTGCCTGGCTTCCATAAGCCTAGCCAGAAATGCATTTTGTTGGTCATATTCTGCTCTTTTTGCGGTACCCAATTGATTGTCTAACTCTTTTAATTTTTCTTGAACTCTTTCTAGATGTTCTTTTAATTCGCTATCGAGATATGGTTTTCCTGTGAGGGGATTATTTGGTCTTTTGCGCAAGCCAAACTGACCCAACTCTATCCACTCTCTAAGTTTGTAGGGTTTGTTCGTTGCTGGATTTATTGGTGGGATTTTGGCATTTCTATCACCACTTTTAAGAAAATCTTCTATTTGCAAAGTGTCAGCAAAAATCTGTTGCAACATTCCTAAAGCCATTCCCAAGTCTTGGTCTTGTTCGGGAAAGGTTGCAGCAATTGTCTCTATGTTCCTTGATACAGTTTCAATTAATTCATCAAGTTCTTCTGCAGTAAATTTTTCACCCGTCTTTGGGTTAATTACTATTTTCTTTACATTTGGTCCACCTGATAAAAAAGACTGAATATCGCCAAACATTGTTTCTAAATCTTTATCTTGCTGAGAAACCATCATTTCTTGTAATTTTTTCTCAAAATCAGGGTCGTCACTTGATACTCCACTTTGAGATAGAGAGTATTTAGCAAATTTTAGTCTTAACTCTAATGTCTTAAGATTTGAAGGCATTATGAATAATAATTGTTCTGCTGCATCTAATCGATTTTTTGTTGTTGGGGTAAGAAGTGCTTTTTCAATGTCTTGGTTTGTTGGGGCGCCATTATTGACTAGTTCCGGCAAAATAAAAGTGTTAAAAAACGAATCAATGTCGACATCGTTCATTTTGTCTGGGTCTAGTTTTGCTAGCTCACCTACTGGTGATGTTTTTTTATACGAATCAAGAAAAACTTTTACCAATGGTCTTTTTACTGTTACTGCCTCAGCTAACTCTTTTGGTGAAAGCGGAGCGTTGCGTACTTGATATGCAGGTAACTGTTTTTTAGCTGCCAGAAGCTCACTAAGAGTTTCGTTCCAAAGATTTTCCAAAGATGATTCATCTAGATTTTCTAGATATTCAACACCCTTGACATATCCTCTATCTCCAATTGTCGCTGCAAGACTGGGATATTCGGTAACAATATTTTCACTAAGAGAAAACTCCTGCAATTTTCTACGTTTCCATTCTCTATGCTTCCAGGTTCTTTCTTCTGCTGGAGTCATCCCTCCGGTTGACATTCGACCAGAGATTGTGGGGCCGCGTTTGATGGTTTCGGCTTGTGCATATTGCGCACGATATCTTCTTGTTGCTCTTTCGGAAACATCAGAAATTGTCCCTGTTGTACTTGGTGGGCGAACAACTTGGCCTAATGGCCTGAAATCATTGGGCAATTTTCTTTTGTCCCCAAAAGCTTTAATCGGGGGATTACCAGGTTCTTTTTTGCTTGGCAAATATCCTAAAATTAAATTTCCTGAACCGTCTGGATTTCTCCCTGTTTTAAATTCTTCAAATATGTCATTTTGTAAATCAATATGTTTATTGTTTTTTCGTATTTCTGGATTTTTGAACGCATAGAGAATCATTGAGTCCCAGTCTTTGACTTTTCGTTCTTTAATAGCTTCCAAAATTGCGTTTTTAGAATTACCAAAATTTTTGATTGATTCAAATAGTTTTGAATTCCTGGCACTAAAACCACGCAGGCTGGCGCTTCTTGATTTTTCGTGTTTTAAAATAGCATCACGAATTTCGTCTCTCATTACATCAAATTGGTCCGCCAGTTGAGCGATTGTTGCACCCTCAGTAGTAAAAGCTTTGTAAATATTCTTTCTTTCATTTTTTAAATTATCAATTTCATCGTCGGTATTTGTTTTAGGAAGAATGCGTGGCGTTGAGGTAATTTTGTCTTGAGGTTTTGCTAATTCTTCAGTTCGAGGTTTTCTGATATCGGCAGTCGGCTGCAATTTCTCTATTTTTCTTCTTGAAGGCCGTTCTGGTCGTTTAGCAATTCTTGGTTGTATTAATGACTGGGGAGCGCGAGCAATGAAACGCCCATCCAGCATGGATTCTGCTCGGTTAAATGGTTTTTGATTTGAATTTTCTGGTTTTTTGAATGGCTTTGCCACTCCTTGGGTAGCACGATTAACATTTTGTCGTATTGCGTCAACAGCGCGTCGAACAAGGGGCCGTTCGTGAATGGTGTTTTCTTGTACTAGATTATCTCTGTCAGCATCTATTGGATTTGGGTCGAACGGTACGTTCAATAAGCCAGCGCGAAGAGCTCCGCCTATTTTTCTTGCACGACGACCAAGTGAGGCACTACTTCTTGCGGAACGTATTGCTCTTGGTTTTCTAGGACCAATATCTTTGAATTCTAACTCTTCATAAAATTCAATATGTTTTTGTCCTCTTACTGAGCGCCCGCGTGCATTTTGTGCAGCGCGAGTATTATCTACGAACTGTCTTCCTTTTTTACTCCCAATAATTTTTTTTCTATTTGTGGCTGCTCTTTGTGCGGGTGTTAGGTTATCCCAGGCTTTTGCCGGTAGGTATCTGCGTGTGACATTGCCACGAATTGCTGGTTTTCCATCTATGGTGCGCCATTTTTGGCGTGTCCAATTTGATAAGGACCTTTGAGTTTTTGATTTTCCACCCTTATAACCACCGCCGGCTTTTTTATAAGCTGCAGCCAGAAGTTGAGCTTTTCTTGCAGACCACTGTCCAGGTTTCCCTCCTTTGGAGCCAGCCATAATTCTTTTTTTAATTGTTTCTCTTAATTCTGGTTTAGTATAGTTTGCACTTTTATTTTGAGGTTTCCTTCTATTTCGCTCACCTATAATTCGGCGGACCTCTCGTTCGAGTTGCTGTCTTCTAAATCTTCTTCCAGAGGGACCAAATCCGGAAACTCTTCTATAATCTGATTCGTTGGTACATGGCATCCAAGAAACAGAACCATCGCGGTTGTTATATCTTCTAATACCTATACAACCTATTTGTCGCGCACGCACGCGAGCGGAATCGGGATTTGAATAAACGTCAGGGTCAGAGGAACGTACAATTCTTGGGCTAAAAGCCATTTTGTTATCAAAATTGTTTAGTTCTGCAGATACATCCATTAGGGCCTATAATTTTTCTCAAATATCGCTGATTGACGATAGAAGCAGATACAACAATCTTACTTTATCAGAAAGATTTGTCATATATGGTTTCTTGTCAAGGTATTAAAATGTATTTAAGCTACATAGATTATTTTTCTTTATCAATCTGATTTTTGGCATGTGAACCCTTATATCTTTGCGCGTCATTAAGGGCAAGCTCAATTAGCGTTTGTTTTTCTGGGTTATTTTCTTTGGCTAAAGGGTTATTTTCCATAAAATTTTCATCTATCACGCTTTTCATCTTAAATAATCTTCCAATCTTTATCTTGTTCGAGAATTGAATATAATTCTCCGATATAGGTAACTTTTCCTTTGCTTGATTTTATGTAACCAAAAGGTACCTCGTCACCGGATGGTTTTTTAATGCCAAAAACAAAATACATTTTTCTTTTTTTCATTTGTGGAGTATTACCCCATACGGCATATAGTTTTCCAGCTGTATCATCCATATCTTTATCCAAACATTTCGTCGTCAATTACTTCTGACCGCTCAAGTTCTTTTCTTAAAAAAATAATTGGAATATTTTTCGTTTCTGCAATACGAGAAATTTGAATCCACTTTGGACTTTCTCGCCAATTATTTTCATCAAAACCCTCACCCAAAAATGGTGTAATTAATTCTGGTTGGTTTTGATAGAAATCTTCATCAATAATAATATACGCAACATCGCTTAAATTAACTCCACCATGAATTTGAGATTCAATATATGGCCATTGTTGGGTTTCATAACTTAGTCCCATTTCTTGCATTTTTTCTTCAAATTCCCGACCCCAAAAATAATCGTTTTTTTGTCTTTGATGTATAGATTGATTATACAAACCGTCCCATGTTCGGTTTTCTGGAGACAAACTAGAGGCGGAAACTTGAAGACTTAAAGAATCGGCCTGAGTCCAGGTCGTACGTTTAATTACTTCTTCTTTAAGTACGATTGTCGCAGCACCGTAGTGCTGTGTTCTGTCGGAAATATCTTCTGTTGTTCCCATCCTTACCGAACCATAAATTGGTCGTTTATTTGTTCCGGGGTGAATTGAAAACATTGCAAATTCTTGCACTCGTCTGCTGTCTGGGCTTAAATTTCCCACACTTGTCCCTGTTTCAAATTGGGTTTTAATCTGACCGCTGCTTAAAATTAAATCTAATCTATCTATTGGTACATTAACCACAGGGCGAAGTGGTAGTCCAAAGTCTTTTGAATCAAATACAAGCTCTACATCTTCATTTAAAGAAGCAAGAATTTCGTCTGTCATATTCGATGAATCATATTTTTGACTCAAGTTTACGGCTTGCGCCACCGTAGATGACGCCCTCAATACTAGGCCGGCAGCAATTAGTGACTTATCTCTTTCGTCGTCTACGCCAAGCATCCCTAATAATGCTCTAAATATCATTTGATTCCTTTGGCTAACTGCGCTGAATTCTTCGGTAAGTTTTTTTTCTCTCTTTGCAAAATCTTGATTTCTATATTGTGGACTTAAAAATTCTTGTTCTGTTTGTTCGTAGCTGATTCCATTACTGTGACCCCGACCATCATTTAATTCTCGGAGTTCTTTTACGAGGCCATTGTAATGTTCGTTCAATATTGGATGTAGCTGTCCTGGAACCAACCATGAAATAGGGCGACCTGACTCTATCGCAACATCTAGACTGTCGGTTGGTTCAGGGATGCTCAAATAAGCAGAAGGAACACTGGTCGCGTGATTTAAAAGATTTGTAGGATTTTTTCTATCAAAAGAAATATTTGATGCATTTATTGATTTTATGTTTGACGAAGAAATTGACATTTTTCCACTTATTTGCGGAGTTGGTAAGCCGGGCTTACTAACACGTCTGGGTTGATTAAATAGATTTTCTGGAATCTGAATCCAATTTGGTATTACCCCAAGTGATTTAGTGAAATCTTGAACGCTAGTTATGTGGTTGTACATGATGTGCCAATGATTTGGAAATATAAACTTCAGCATGCGATTAGTAGTATGGTCTCCATGCCTATCAAACCCTTGACCACCAGCTATGTGAAACATCTCGTGGCCAGGCAAAAATGGGTCAACTGCCATAACGTTAACGCCATATTTTGTAATTTGATATAATTCATCAGTTGGTGTGTTGGGTCCATGAATTTCATTTCTTTGTCCAAGCAAAGACACTGTATCGTTAGGATTGCCAGGACCAGCTCCTAGCCAGATTTTTTCTACATCTTCTAATTTTAATTTTTTTCTCAGATTTTTTAAATGATTGTTTAGCTGTTCAGTAAATTCACTGTTTAACTGAATGGCTTCGCGCGACCTAGTTATGTTGGCTTCTATAAATTTTGCTTTTGGAGAGTCTCCAAAGGTTAAATTTACTCCGGAAAAATTGTCTCTAGCAAACTTGGTTGCTGGGTTATGGCCATTATTTAAGGCCATTATTTTGACCATATTTAAATCACCATGAGGCGGGTCGTATATCCCGAACACGGCCGCTGGTCTCATGACATTGTGTAGCAAGTCTCCCGGATAGTCTTTCGATTGCGAATCCTGAGTCAACATTTGTAAAACCTGCTCAAAAAGAGTGTCCACTGTGTGTTGTTGAACAGATTCAGGAAATCTGCTAGGAGACGCTGGGTCTGAAATGTCGTAGCGTGATTTAAACTCGTCTAAATTTTTTAATTTTGAAATCCTGAATAAAAATGTACCGTCAGACGCCTTAACGTCAACCCAGTCAACATCTGAAAATTTTGGATTACGGACATCTGGAAGGAATGAAAGAAATTTAAAATCTTTTTTTGTTTCTCCATTAGATAAAACAAATTTCCAACCATGAGTTGCTTTTTTGTATTTTTTTTCTTCTTTGGCTATGTATTTTTTGATTTTTTGAATTTGTTTTTCTGTTGGGTGTTGTACTCCATTTAAGTAATTTTTATAATCATAATCATTATTTTGTAAATTAGGATTTTTTGATTTGTTTGGATTATCCGGATGTATTATGGAAATAATTTCCATTACTGGGGGCACTATGAATGCAGGGACATCAGAATCTGGGTGAGTAATCACATCAACATCTTCTGTTGATAATTCTTTTTTAGGAACAATTGGAGTGCTATCTTTTTCAAATTCAGCTAAGTTATTGATTTGGGTTGACATTCGGCCAGATATATTTTGTTTATTTTTTTCAATTTTTAATTTAATATTTGAAATATTTTCATTTAATTTTTTTACGTCGCCTCTCTCGGCCGGCATCATATCTTTATGCAAAGATTTAATTACTGTGTCTTTGACTGGGTAATCTACGTAAATTTCGTAGGGGTTACGAAAAACACCCCACTCTTTGCTTCCATTGTTCCATTTTATTTTAGAATCTGGTATGTCATTTTTTGTTATTAAATTATTTAATATTTTTGCGACAAGTTCAAATTCTGGAACATCATAATAATTGGCCATTTCTGTTTCGTTTGTTTTATTTAGCCAACCCGTTTTTGCTACACCAAAAAATGGATACCATTGTCCAGGAATTATTTTTTCTTTCCCGCCAGCACCAGAACTCATATAAAACGGAACATTAACGCCGTATATATCAACAACCACAACTGGTCGCTTTCCTATGTTAATTATTGAAGAATCATATTCCTCCCCATCCGGTCCGGTGAAGCCGAATTTTTGCAACTGGAGACTGCTTGACGCCTCGAGTTTTTTTTCTAGTTTATTAATCATTTTCATATGTATTTTGCTAGGACGGTTATCCCTGTTATATCTTTCACGTGGTTCTTTGCCAGCATTTTCTGGAAGTTTTCTCACATAAGCATTTACGAATGCGGCACCCTCTGCTGAATAAGTTTGTTGATTGAGGTCTACGTCGTATCGAGTTATTGCTTCGTCAAGAAGTTTTGTGCCTACTTGCTTATTTTTGTAAAGTGGGTCAATAAAGATATTAATATTTCCCTTTTTTTCCGTAACCGACGAATCTTCGGGGTCTGTTAATTCAAATGGATAATGATTTAAAATTCCTCTTATTCTGCCATTGTCGTCTCTGAACAGCAAACAATCAACCCACTTACCTTGTTCCTCCATCCACGGGCTTGCGCCTCTGAAGTAAGATATACCAGGAGGGCCATTTTGTGGATATTGTACAACTTGACTTTGAAAAGAATATATTTCCTCAAATGGAGAAAGAGTTCGTTTTTTGTCTTTCCATTTTTTGCCTTTAAAAGTTAGGTCTTTATTTTTGGGTGGCAAGCCAGAACTCATTCTCCCGGAGATGGAACCACGACCTCCAGGAGGTTTGAGCATACTGTTTATAGAATTGCTGTCAATAATCTCGGCTTGACCTCGATGTAGGGCTTCCACAATTTCTAATGTATAAACTTTTTCTGGAAAAAGTTCCGTTTTTATTTTGTTTAAATCCATATCGCCTGGCACACCAACTTGTTCTATGAAGGCAAGCTCCATTAAGTCTTGACCCGAGGCTAAATCATCAAAATTTAAATTATCCAAAACGCTTGCTTTAAGAAAATTTGGATGTGTACGCAATTTTTTTGCTAACCAATTAGGATGATATTTTTGTAAATATTTTTCAGTCCAAATATTATCTAACTTGTTTAATAATTTACTAACACCTAAGGTTTCAAATATGTTTAAAATATTTTTTCTAAGGCCGTCAATCGTTAAACTTTTTTGAAACCTATGCGTAGATGATTCCAAAAATTTATCGATTTGGTCTCGTATATATTTAGGGACCTCTGTTTCATCAAAAATATTTTCGTGTTCTGGCAATGGTTTGAAATCAGCACCGCTTTTATATTTTGAATTTAATGAATTGAATAATTTATTTATTCTGTTATTGAATTCTTTTATCATTAAATCGCGGTTATCTTTAAAATATAACCGCAAGCCAACTTCTTGACCATTGGCGTCTTTCATGACAACAAACGGGTTGCGTATCCAGTTTTCAAATCTTTGCCAATAGAGCTTTGGGTTAATTGTTGGGGAAAAATATCCTTTTAAATCACGTACTTGGGTTGCGTGGGCCCCCTCCTCATTCTTCGCGGTTAACGAATGAGTAAAAACGAGTCCATATGGGTCAGCAAAACCCGGATAGCTCTTTCCTCTGCTACCTCTCCAATGTAGACCCAAATCAGCAACTAAATCTAAATCTATTTTTGGATTTAAACCCGCCTTATTGCTGGGGTCGTGCCGACCATTACCCATATTCATTTTAGTAAAGTCGGCGTATCCGCCTTTGAGCGCGTTGTCGCGAAATTTTTTTATGTAATTTTTTCGTGTTTCTTCTTTGCGCCAATCAAAAGTTAAATCGCCGCTAGTACCGTCTAAATTTGCGTTTCTAATATCTCTGTCTGAATTTTGTTTTTGAAATTTTGAATCTAGTCTTGGGTCGTCCTGATTGCCTGAAAAAATGGTTGGATTAATACCGACTCCGGCCATTTTCCCCGAGATACCACTGTCGTTGTTTTGTCGATAGCGTGATTTCATTACATATTTGTTTGGATTATCCCAATAATCATTGTTGCCAACATTATTTTTTTTGCGATAAATTTCTACCAATTCTCTAAATGCATTGAATTCTGGCGTTAAACCGTGTATCTGTAGCGACCGAGCAATTTTAAAAAATCTTTGACCGTTAGTCGGTGAAGCAAAATAACGATTTTTAGGGAGGCTGCCAGCGGGCATAGGCTCTCTTTTTATGAGGTCCCACCCATGACTTTGGGAATATAAAATTGCTGCGTTTCTTAAAGAATCTAAATATGATTTATTATTTTTTAATCTTTCCAATGGTTCACCTGTTACGTCATACATATATCCGTATTGAACTGAACCTTTATCTATAGGGAATGTCCACCAATCATAATGTTCATAATTAAACGAATCCCAATCACCAGAAGAGGCCCATTTTTTAAATTTTTCAACTTGCGCTGCTTGTGTTTTAATTAAATTATCATCACCTACGTAGGGGTTCATGTTGGCCATGCGCCCTTTGATTCCCGAAAGAATTGATTGTGGCGTTTTTGGTATAGCAGGACGCTCAAATACTGTTCCATCCTGAACGGTATTATCTTGTTCAGGGTCACCATTTACGGCATTGGGGTTAAACACATCGGTCGAACGTCCGATTCGAAGCATAGAGCCTCTTGATGACGTTTTAAGTGTTCGTCTTGCTAGGCGGGGGAGTGCTTTTGATGCAATTGGCGTACTAGTTATTCCCAGTCCAGGGGTGGCAGACAAACCGATAACGCCACGTTCACCTAATTTTTCCCAATTTTTTTTATGTGTCCCCCTTTTTTTGCGCCGATTTTTATTTTTTTTTATTGGGAATTTCAAAATCGAATTAAAGTCTTCTACCATGGTGTATAGTTTCTTCCACCATAAAACGATTTGGGGAGTCCTTTTTCTTTTTCGAATATAACAAATGCTTCATTTGGGTCGTCATTTGATTCTTTTTTGTAACGTTTTGCTTCTTTTATTTGTTTTTCATATTTTTTCTTAAAATCTAAAAATAAATTGTATTCACCCATTAGCAATTCCACTTGATTTCTAATAATTTTGATACGTGCATCAACCAAGTCGGAAAGATAATCTTCGCTTTCAGAAAGTTCATCATATTTTGTTCCAAAAGGTGGGAAATTGAATAAATCATAAAGATTTACATATTCCGCATCTATGCGAGCCTTGGCAGCATAAATTACTTTAAGGTCAGATTCAGAAAAAATCATAAACTATAAATTTTCCCATCTTCTATGTGCAGTCATTGGTCTATTCAATATTTTATTCTTTAACTCCGCAATTTTTTTACCTAAGCTTCTTGTATTTGAAACTGGCTCTCTAAGCATAATAGCCGAAGACCTATTATGTAACAAAAATCTATCTGGGTCTATGTTGAAACCACCTTGCTTAACGTCTTCGTAATAATATGGGTCATAAAACAATTTGCTCCAAATCTGGGAAGGTAAAACTGCCTGTAATCTTATGCCATCAGCAAATACTCCATCCACCCCATGTAGGGCAAGCATTATGTCTTGATTTAGAGTTTGAAGAGTAAACATCGCATTAAAAATTTTTTTATTGTGCAATATGTTTGCTTTATCCGTATTAGTTCCATCTGGTTTTTCGTTACGAAGTAATTGAGTTAATTGCACGAACCAATCTAAGTATTGAGCAAACCAAGCATTTATTTCTTGTCTTTTTTCAAAAGCTTCATTTCTTAGTCTATCTACCCCCACGCGCGGAAAATTAAATTCATTTTCCGTAGGACTAAATACTGATAAAGTTGGTCCTGAATATTCAGGGCCAAAATTATCGCGCATCATTCGCTCGGGGACTTCAGCAAGAGGCAAATCTGCTTCCCTCAGGGAAGCAATCATCTCTCGTTCAATTTCTGTTCGTGGGCCGTCATCATCTACTATGTCAAGCATCAGAGTAGCCCACATTCGTGCAACCGAAGGATTTCTGTCTCCCTGTAACGATTTGTAAATTCCCTCAACGGTAAATAATCCAGGTGAATCTTTGTCGGTATTCGTCAATTCGGATACTGCTTGTTTTAGGTTATCTATTTTCCGAGCGTCGAGTTGGCCCGTATCTGGGTCTAAGGAAATATCTAAATTTGTTAGAAGTTGCGATATACCATAGCTCCACTGTAAAGGGTCATTGGGTATGTTTAAGGTACCCCCGGTTTTACTAATGAGACGCATAGCTATAGGTTTTTCATTGTCTGGGATATCACCGTCACCTGGCTGGGGCTTGTATCCACTAAATAATTTAAACATTAAATTTCCAAGCACATTTTTTCTTGGAACACTAAAAATTCTGTTAAAGGATTCTCTAGATTCAAGTTTTGCGCTTCGCGGCATAACAGTGACTATCGTTGAGCCATTAAGTCGAACTGATTTCCACGATTGATTGCCTGGGTTAAGAGTGTAATAGTCGCCCTGACCTGCGGCTTCTCCTCCCGTCCCCGGAATAAAGCGTTCCCCACGCAGATAGTCGGCGGCATATTGCGCTCTTTGTATCTCGTTAGTAGTGCTAGCACCACCCAAACCGCGAGTTATTGGAATAAGCTCTGGTAAACCGACATCATCCACTTCTGTTATTGCATTTAATAATTCGTCCTCATTAATTAAAACAGGCAAACTATTGTAGCCATTGTAGTACCAGAAATGAGCAAGTTTTGCTGCTTCTATCTGACTTCCTGCACCCTGGCCTATTCTTATGTCCTCATATGGCGTACCTGGCAACCCTGTTCCCTTTCTTTCCTGTATTAATTCTAAATTATTCAATACTTCAATTTGTTCATCGGTTAATTCAGTGAGACCCATAATTGGGTTTACAAACATACTGTCTGCCTTATGTGATTCTACCAGGCTGACAATTTCTGCTGCTGTTCTTGTTGGTTGCTGAGTTGATTCTCCGTGTGGGTCTAATATTTCTGGAGAATCATCGAAAACGCCTGAATTACGCCCACCAATACCTCCACCAGACTGCCTTAGTGCCTTTCGTCTTTCTTCTTGAAGTTTTCTAAGATTTCTTTTACTCGCTTGTTTTTCTAAAAATTTTCGTCTTTCGTTAGTTGCGGCTCTTAGGAATCTTGGATTATTAATAAAATGTTCTTGAAGGAGCAATTCTGCTGTTTCCGCAACAGCGCCAGACTCTAAATAATTTTTGATTTCTGCTTTATTTCTAGGGTTTTTGTTAATAATTTTAAGCGCATCATTTCTGGTCCTAGATGCTGCCACATATATCGCTTGTATGTTTTTGTGCGCATTAACCCAGGCTGCATCAGCTTTTTCACGCGCTTCATCCATGCCTTGCACAACACCATTTGCGTCAGCCATTCTTGACATTAGTTCTACTTGGGCATCAAAAGATAGTGCTTTATTGATTGAGCTTATTAGCTTAAGTGTCTCCGGGTTGGTTATGTTTTCGTTGTCGCCCACTAAATGAGAAGGAAAATACAATTCTTTAATTTTGCTCCCCAGCATCTTGGATGCGTCGCTGGGTTGATTTGGGTCTATTTCTTCTATACCCAATTCGCCTAATGTAAGGTTATTTTTAGTTAATATGTCTGTTAAGGTATCTTCGCTGTCAGCTCTATATAGATAATTTCCATCGAGTTCCGATAATCTTTCATCGCGCAACTCGGATTCGCTAGAAAGTCCAGCAAGTTCAGAGATTGTATATTGTTCTCCGCCCAATCCTTCTGAAACGTTTCTGACGGGTTTACGACCGCGAACATCAAATTTAGTTATTCCCGTGCCATATAGAGGCTCATTTTTATCTTTGAGTATTCTGGCAGCCAAGGAATCTGATTTATTTTTTTTCTTGGTCAAAATTTGCGAGCGAACAAATTCGCGAATTGAAGAAGAAAATGTAGGAGCAAGACCAACTACTCGTTTTTGGGGGTCTTCATTATCATTCAGACCCTGACCTGCGCTCCCATCAAGATTTGCGCCTGGGGCAAGGCGGACATAAGATACTGGGAAAATTCCGGTTGCAGTAGTGGGAACCTCTGGGTATTTGTCAACTTCCAAAATTGGTATTGGTTCGTAAATGTCATTTAAGTTAAGTTCAAGATTTGATAAATCTTCTATATATTGACCCGTATTGGTGTCAAGATGTAGGCCTGCGGAGTTATCCCAAACTATTCCAAGTTCTGGACTATCGGCTTTTAGTTGTAGTTTTGGTCCGGTTTCTATTGTTGTAGAAGCTGCAGTTGGTTTTATGTCCTCGACAACAATAAGCGGTGTTGAAGGGGTTATTTTTGGTTTTGACGATTTTTCTCCTTCTCGCATGTACGGAACAAAATTACGTCTTTGTGCAATTTTCTTTCCGGTAGGAGAAATTTTTTCAAAATTCATCGTGTATGGCATGCCATTTTCGTCAACTTCATCTTCGATGACTTCTAGAAGACGTGAACGTAATTCTGGTTTGAGGTTTTGAATATAATTAATATCTTCCGAGTCGACGATTTGAGTTAAAGTAATAAAATTATGTAAATTATTTGCAATAACTCCAGATTTACGTTTATCTTGTTTTGCCACCTCATCAATCAAATCAAGAATTTCGTCCTCATTAATAGGTGTGTTTTTATCAAAGTTTTTTGTTAATTTTCTAAAATCTTCTTCAAGATAATCAGCTAAGCTTTTAGCTTCATTTATTAACTGCGTCTGTAGATTCATTGGAACATCGGGGGCTCCAGGGAAATATTTATCCTTACGCGTTCCTTCAACAAGTGAAATATTGCTTCTGAGATGCGTTCCCGTTGTGGTCTTAGCGTGTTTTAATCCACTTCTTGTGGAGCTTTTTTCAAATTGTCTTTGTCTGGAACGTAAGGTGACAGGTAATACATCCAATCGTTCTTTGCGTTTTTTAAAACCAGCAAGACGTTCTCTAAAAGTCGGTTTCAAATCGTCTTTGATTATTTTTTCGTATGCTTTTGCCCCAGCCAAAAAGTGAATTTTGCCTGTTTTGCCCATTGACTGAAAATCACCCAAAATCACAGTGAGAACATGATTTCCTTGTTTATCTAAAAGATGAGCCACTCCGGCATCGGTATCCCCGATATAAACAATCGGATTATTCGGTAATCCTGTTGCTATCAAGGTGTGTCGATAACCAACACCATCAACGTTATCCGTAAGACTTGGGTCACCTTCGGATTTAATTACTTGAACTAATTCTTTTGTTTTCCCCATGTTGGAACCACCACCTATTGGTGCCTCAATGTCGGGGTCATTGAATTCATCCATCCAATCTCGATAAATTTTTTCCAATTCTTTTTGATGTTCTTTGTCAAAATCCTTTAATGAGTTTTGACGCATTCTGGCTATTTCTTCGTGGGTTTCAAATGTTTGAAAAAAATCATTTAAAGATTGGAGTCCAGCCCAATTTGATTCATCTTCCCACCATTTCTCAGAAGTCGGCAATGTTTCATCAGTACTTGATGGTTTGGGTTTTAAGGAAAAATCAGGTGTTGTTAAACCAGAATCAATTTCTGGTTGATAAAAATCTCTTAAAACAGGGTCGGTTCCGTCATCGTACGGCCCTAGGGTGTCAACTCTTTCCGAAGGTTCAAATTTACTTAAGAAATCTTCTTTCTTTCGTGGGAAATCCAATGGATATGCCCGGTTTGCTATAAACTCTGGAGTATCTAAAATGCTTGGTATTTCCCCTTTTTTTGTTTTTGCGACACGACGTGCCCTTGCAGCAAGTTTTTCAGAAAGTGCTTGAGTACTTCGAGGTTTTTTCCCTCTAAGTTGACGAATTATCTCGCGTTCTTCTTTTTCGCGACTTCTTGTCTCGTCGTTTAGAAAACGAGAAATAATTCCTGGTCTTTTAGGATTTCCCCCTATTTCTTCTCTTAGGGTTTCAGATTCTCGTTTTTTTAATTTTGAATCAGGTTGCGCATATTCCAGTACGGGGTTATCAGGATTTCCCCCCAATGAATTGGGTTTACGTAAATCAAAATCTACTCGTTCGGCCAAAGATGAATTGTTGTCTTCTGCTAGACGTCGGTTCATTCTTCTTCCCTCAAGAATATTTTGTGCGCTATTCCTGAGGCTGTTAGCTAATCTGTCGCGGAGCGTTGATTTTCTAGCTTCGCTGTTGTAATCTAGCCCGGTTGTTTTTTTATATTCTCGTTCAAAAACGTTTCTTGGGACATAGCGCCAATTTGATTCATCGCCGTATCGTGTGCTTAGCAGGTCCCAATTGCTCGTAATTGGGACAGACGAGGTCATTCGAGAAATTTCATCATATGTAACAAAATCGTATGACGCAAACTCTGGGTATAAAGCTACATTTTTTTCGTCAGCAACAATAATATTGTCGAAAATCTCGGGCAATGCAGACTGTGGAATCATTTTATCTAAATCAATAAAGGTTTCACCCTCTACTAATAAACTTGGAAATTTTGTATTTTCGTCAATAGATTGCTCTGTAACATTTTTTCGAATATAAAACCCTTGACGAGAAATATTTTCCGGTAAGCGACCGCCAGTGGTTCTGAATTTTTTTGGAATTTTATAGTCGACTGCTGATTTTGTTAAATTTCTAAATACGTCATAGTCTGTAACCCAACTATATGTATCACCAGTTTTATAAAGATTATCTAGTTGTTTTCGCGATGCATCTTCACCTGACACTCCAAATATTTGAGGATTTTTTTCATAGGTGGACGGGTTGTAGCCAGAAAAGCGTGAGGCATATAATTCTTTTGGTGATAAAGAGCGTCCAGGTGTAAGTCTGTCCCCCTGAAGATAAATTGCTTCATCCATGGTTATGAATTTTGGCAAATCTTTAGCTTCGCCAATTATGTGGTTACCTAATGGTCGTTTAGCAAAAAAACCTTTAGCGTCTATCATTTCGTCAAAATCAAATAAAATAAAATCGCCTTTTTCGGGGTCGTAGCCACCAAATATGGCACGGTCTGCTATTACGCCACCATAATTTGAAATTGAAGAATTAAGTCGACCGCCATACTCTCGTTGCTCATCCGAAATGCGAGTATCAAGTACTTCCGCAATGGTCTGTGGATTATTTACATCAGGTTGAAGATTTTGAATTGGAGATTTTTCAACAATTCGTCCCTGTCGTCTTCTGGCCCGTCGTGATTCAGCATTTAAAGTAGAATCAGCAATATCGCCAGCAACTCTTTGAGCTACTCTTGCGGCAGCAATTTTTGCCCTATTTCTTCTAGAAATTTGTGGTTCAAGACTTTGGTATGCCTGTCGCCATGTTATTGCTCCGGCTTTAAGTTGTTCTTTTGCCTTTCTTTTCTGTAATTTTTCTACTCTTCTACCGACTCTTGCTTTATATTTTTTTTGTAAATTTTTTTGATTTTCAATTGCTCGATTTTCAAGCTCTTGACCTAATTTATAAATTTTCGGAAAAGCCAAGTTTCGATTATTATCTGGCGATTTTGTAATGTCCTCAAGGGATGCAGTCATTAAACTTCTACCTATTCGGCGAAGCGCACCAAAAGTACATCCACGTCCTATTCTGTTTGTAAATTGACCACCAAATGGGGTGTCATCAGGACATCGCCAACCGCCACCACCGGGCATATTGGGGTCCCACATAGCTCGGGCGCCTTTTGCTTTAAGGATAACCGATGAGCGATTCATGTCTAAATTGAAAGCTTTCGCTTTATAGTCAACAACTATCTGTTTGTACGCTACATCTATTATTGCCAAAGAAGCATCGGTTATCGGCCAATTATCTATTTCTTCTTCACTATTTATTTCATTTATTTGCTCATAGTTCTCTGGTTCTTCACCTATAAGCGATTTTGTATGCTGAATAACTAATAAAGCTTTTTGAGAAGCAATATTTTTAATATCGTTTATGTTTTCAACTGAAAAAACATTAGATATTGAATCAATATACTCAGGAGAGAGTTGTACATCTTTCTCCACTACAAGCGATACATCCAAATTGTCGAGTGCTGAGGTATCTAAGTTAGAAGCTCTAAACCATTGGGCCCACGTATCGCCTTGCCCCATAGCTCCATAGACGCGTAAATTCTGCCCTGAACCAAGCAGAACCGCAAATGGGGTTCCGGAAATTTTATCTCTAATTATTGTTGCAGTTTTCATTAATCAGCAAGACCCATAATTTTTTTAAAAGTCCCAGAAGATGCTCTAATTCTGTTGACTCTTTGTTCAAATATTTTTTCCATGATTTCAAGGTGAACTTTTTCTGCTTCGGACAGTTGGCCATCATTTAATAAATTTTTTTTAAATTTTCTAAAATCAAAATCAGAAGCTTGTTCGATTAATTTTTCAAAAAGTATCAATGTTTTTTTTCTTTGTTGTTCTCTTAACTTTTTGAAATATTCTTGGTATGTAAGAATTTGTTGTTTGTTAAAAAATTGATTTAAGTTAATATTTCTTCTATTTTTTATTTCGAAAGCTGACATGCCAGCTAGCCCAGCATTTGAATTCAACGATGAAACGGCTCGCATTCGACCACCAACTCTGACTGGCGTAATTGTTGATGGATTTCTTTCAATTGTGTCAGTCAAAAAATCCGCTATTGCGATACCTAAAATATCTTCCGGCGGCAAAGAGGCTATGTCTGTAAGGCGCTCCTGTCGTGACATCTCTTCGGCGTCCTGAGCTTCACCCAACATATAATTTCTTTTTTTACCAACCCCAGAAAGACGTACTTTTGGTGCAACAAGACCCATTGAGCGTTGCAACTCTGAAGCAAATGCGGCACCAAGATGCTCGAATTGTTTTTCTGGAGTTATTTCAAACACGGTTTGACCATCGGCTCTTTCATGAACCATGATACGATTACGAATTTTAGATGACTTGTAAATAGCACTACGATTTATGGCTTCAGAACGAATGGTTGCGGAAATGTTTTGAAGTGACCCACCATTATTTAGGTGGCGAACCGCAGAGGAAAGGTCTGATATTTTTTCATCTTCTGGCAGTACATCAATTTGTGTTGCTCTAGAAACTCTGTTTGATTTTTTCTTTTTTCTGTAAAATAATTCATAATGCCAGCGACGCATTGTTTTTTTGCCCATAGTCCCTGGGAGTTTCACTGAAATTATTTCATTGGCATTTTTTAAATTTTTAAAATCTTCAGAATACTCCATTGAATCGCCCATTTCTGACGCAATATATTTTAATTTTTGCGCAGGGTCTTCGGTATTTTTCATTTTTTCCGCTACTGCAATTGTGCGACCTAATTTTCGGCGTTCACCAACTGTTAGGTTTCGCGATTTGGATAAGCTTAACGTAGCTCCACCAGACAAAACGTAAGTAAGGCTTTCTATTCCGCTATTGGAGAGCATCCCTAATTCATCGTTACCAATAGAGTCCTCCGTAAGAGCATTCATTATAAATGAGGCACCCTCCATGTCTCTATTGTCTGGAATTGTTCGCAATACTGCCGGTGATACAACTGGTTCCAAAACAAAACCGTCTCGACGAACCATTCTTGTGTAGGAGTCATTAACGTCTGACATCTTTTTAACAATGTCATCTATTTCCTGTAGCCTACGAGGGCGATTAGCAGTTGTAGCTTTCGGTATTTGTGGTGCTCGTGATTGAATTATCTCTCCAGAAACAGATAGTGCAGAAACTCGTCGATTTCTAATTTCTTGAAATCTCGAAAGAGATTCTGGGCCCCTTAAAGCTGAAGCTATAGTCCGACCAATAATTCCAGGCAAGTCAAAAAGTTGTTTACCGCATGTTGAAAACCGAGAATCTGTAAATCTTCCACCATATTGATACCCTTCAGGACATCTGTATCCTCGTTCTGGTTTTAAAGCACCAAAACCCCCAGGGATGTTTCTTCCACCCCCAGGAGTGATTGCAGAGGCCACACGCGAACGAACAGGACTTCGATAACTAGACATATTTCCTGGGGTTACAGCTGAACCCACACCTTGCAGAGTTTGCAGAATTCTGCTATCAGAACCGGTAATCCCCACTTTGACGCTATAATCTTTTTTCCCACCGTTTCTTTGCATTGAGCATTTAAAAAGAATTGCTTTTCTTTTCTCGGCTAGCATATGGAGCGGCTCTAAAAAAATATTTCTTCGCGACACAGCCAAAGATGGCGAAATATGACGTGTTTTAGTTAAGCTGCTATTTGGACAACACTCAGAATTCAAAATTGTTATCATTCAATGGCTCCATTTGTATTTCGTCTTTTTTATAACCATGTTCATGTTCCCAATTATTATCATCCTGAAGATACTGAACAAAATCAGGCTCCATATCTATGAAATCTTGCAAAACCTTAACTGCATGGTTCCAATCGTCATTTGTGATAACTGGAGAAAAAGGCTCATCAACAGAACGAACGCCTACAAATTCTACAGACTTTCTGCCTGCTCGTGACGTAAGTTTCCTAAGTCTATTATTAAATTCTTCATCACTGTAAAGTGAGCCTCTAGTAATTCCTCTTATTTTTTTTCGGCAATTTTTCATGCCAGGATGATGGCACCCTTCGTTGGGCCAAAGTCCTGTGGTCTCGTGATGCAGCCAAGCACAAATTCTTTCGAGGGGATACAATTCTGGATGGTTTGCAAGTATGACTCGACAGCGCCTAAAACCTCCGGGTTTGCGCATGATTGGTCTCCAGTAGCGCAAAAGTCTTTCAAGGTTGCCACGCCTAGGTCCGCGACCTTTCAGTATGTCGCCGGTTATTCTTTCCTGCGGTATAACTGCGCCAGCAGGCCCACCAGCTTTTTCCTGCATTGATGAGTCGTCAATGATTTCAAGTCGGCCATCAAGAATATGTTTTATAAGGCTCATGGATTCTCCTCGTCGATACCGACGTAACCCCTCACGTTAATTGTACGCAAAATATTTGTATATAAATACATGTTAGAATTTCTGTCGTTTGTTGACATTTGAAGAATCGCTTATATTTTCTAGTATTTGAAGAGCTAAAGCTGTTTTTTTGTTATAAGGATTAGAGGGTCTAGTAGGGTTGTCATTCCAAACATAGTGTTTTTTTGACCATTCTTCATCCCCAAAATCTAACTTCCAAAAATTCTTTTGCCTATTTGATTTTCTTATCGGGGTTATGTCTTTGCGCCGCATTATAAAAGAAAAAATTGGTACCGGAGAGATATCGGTGCCGTTTATATATAGTCCATTATACTTATCGGCCTCTGGCACAAAATACAATTTTCCCACTTCGCCTATTCGACCAACTAAATATTTTTTCATTATTTTTCACTAATTTCTTTTTGAGCTTTTCGCAATTCTTTAATTAAATTTTTTATTTGTTTTTCTATTCTATTTTTTAGAACCTCTTCTGCTTTTGATTTTTTACTGGCGTTTTTATCAAAAGATATACCCGAAAATACGTTCAGTCCAAATTCGTTTGTTACTGAAAATTCAATTTTTTGCGCATTTGCTGCGTTTTGTAATTTGCTGGCAGTAAGAACTTTTAATAGCGATTTATAATCTTTTTGTATGCTTTCGTAGCGAGGCAAATCATTAATTCTTACGGCAATTCTTTTATCTATTGCTTCATTTAGACTAACACCATAAAGCAAATCTTGAATAATGGTTTTTTCTACATTGTTTAATGCGTTTTTTGGGCTTTCACTTGTTGGGACAAAAGTTGTTTGGGGTGAAAAATTAGGGATGGCCGAATATTCATTAGCAATTGGATTAGGTAAATCATTTACTTTTTTGCCAATTTTTCCAGTTTCTAATTTTTTAATTAAATTATCTGCTGCCTTGGATGTAGTTGTTTTATTTAAATCTGTTTGGAATTGTTCCCAATCAGAATATCTATCTAGAAAAAATTTTCCTTTTGCGTTGTTTTTATAAGTAATTTCTAATTCTCCAGTAACTCGGTTGTAGGAAATTTTTTCGGCTTTACGGCTATTTTTTAATTCGTAAGTACTTTCAACCGATGGAGAATTCAGCACATTAGAATCAATGTTAAAATTTCTTAAACGTTGTTCGTTGGTCTCAGAAAATGAACGACGGTCTAATGGTTCTCCATCAACAAAACGAGATTCTTGTACTATCCCATTAATTATAGATTTTGTTAGTAATTTATCTGCCCGTATTTCTTTGTATGGAATTTTTATCTCTTCAATTTCGTTTGGTTCAAATCCACCAAGAATGAAAGCATCTCTATTGGCCCATGTACTTCTGAATTCTGGACGCGTCTTTCCATTATCTTTTCTGTAGGCGTCATAATTGTTTTTGAATTTTCCATAAAGTAGTTCCAACGAGTTCATTTGTCTATCATCAAAACGAGATACTCCATCAATCAAAGCACGCCCGATTACGTCAGAATCAGAGGAGTCAATATCTACTGGATAAATGTGATTTTCTAACCAATCACCATTTCCATAGGATGTCCTGCCTCCTACTTCTGGTTTAAGGATTATTTCTGCATCTCCAAATATTGAATTAAATCCACGTCTTGGATTGGATGCAGAATTTCCAAAAAGTTCAAAATTGTATCTATCTTTTTGGGGTAAATTATTTTTTGAAAATCTTTCAAACTGCTCTTCTGTTTCTGCAAATATTGTATCGCTATGCACTACGTAGCCAATTACTGGACGAGTATCTTCACCCATTGATGGAGATATGCCAATGTTTGCTTCGTATAATTTTTTAAGTTCTTGCAAACCAGCACTGCTAGTAGATGACGATTTGGCATTTAACCCATTGTTTATAATATTTTCAAGTTCCCAGGGTTCAATATTCACTCTTGGCCGACGGTCTATTCCTGCATGAAATTCAATAGCGGCTTGCCGAACGTCTGTGAGCAAATCTGATTCTGTTGAATTTTTTAGATATTCAAAAAATTCGGGGTCTAATCCATTTAGGTTTTCTGTCAAATTCACACGTTCAGTATCAGTGAATTCACTATTTTCGTCATTGGTTAAAAATCGTTTTATGTCAGATATATTTTTTTTGCGATTTGAAATTCTTTTTGGTTCGCTCTGCTCAAGCGTTTCTGGTTCGGGGACACCCTTCCATCTCAGACTCTTTTTTAAATTTTGATAGTAAGAGCGAGTTTGACGACCCCCCACATGGGAGCCGTTAGATGTATTCATGAGGTTTAATTTAATTGTGTTATTTTTGGGCGATGAAGACATTTCGCCAGAAATTCGATTAACTAAGTAGCTCGCTAATTCTTTATCAAATTCCTTGATGTCTGATTCATAAATATCTTCTGTTTTTTTGACAAAGTTTCGGCGTTTTTCAGGGTTTAATACATCGGTCGACCAATTTTTTTCAATTGCTCCATCAATTAACTTTTTCATGGATTGAGCAGTTGCCTCTGCGTCTTTGTCGGCATTATGGTGGTCTTTACCCAAATTTACGCCCAAATATTTTGTAATATCGGCTAAAGAATTAGATGGGACGCGGTTGCCTTTATCATCAATTCTAGATGGACCATCTTGATTTTCTTTACTCCATCGTGGAAGGGTCATTCCCGCCATATCTTTTAAGTCAATCCAACCACTTGGAGTCCAATCAATTCCTGATTTTTTCAGAACATCATCGAGCACATCTTTGTCATACCCGGCATTTTGAACCCCCATCAAAGCATTTGGCCCAGCAAAAGAAGCCAATAATCTATGGGCTTCGTCTAACGGTGTTTTGTCAGCAAGATATTCGTCTGTTAGTGGATTACCGTCTGCATCTTTGAGGTTGTCTCGAGACCATTGGCCTAATGGTTGCCCTGGATTTACAAAAATATTGAATCTATCAACAATTTCTCCACCCCTAACTTTTATGGCTCCAATTTGTGTAGGTGTGCCGTTATCTAGAACGCGACCATATTTATCAAAAACAATACCTGTTGTTTCGTAATCCAAAAAGACAATCTCTTGATTGTTGTATTTTTGTTTAAATTCTTCCCATGAGGAAACGTTTTCAAATATTTTTTCAAAATTACCAAGCATTGGTCCATATGTTGGTTTTCGAGGGTGCTGTGGAACGCCCTCTTTATTTTTTCTAATACGGCTAGCCGTCATTCGCCCGCTTATTTTATTTTGACGTAGTGCATTATTAAAACGAGAATTTATATTTTGGAATCCTGGCGGAAGTGGTGCATTAAAACCGGGGTCTATGTTTTCTGTTCCTGGCGGAAGTGGTTTATAAAAATCGGGGTCTATGTTTTCTGTTCCTGGCGGAAGTGGTTTATAAAAACCGGGGAAATCAAAATCTTCTCCTTTAAAAACCCGCGAAGACATTGTATTTTTAAATGATTGCGAGCTTCTCATGGCTCCAGATATTTTTGGCCTTATGGGGCCGTAATTTTTTTCTACTGCTTTTCTAACTGCTTGTGCTTTAAGAGTTGGGCGGCTTTGATTTACCGACATCCTGCCGCTAATGTTCCATTTATTTGGCCTTACGCCAAAAGTTGAAACGCCGACCCCATCTAATATTCTTTTTACGTCAGCGGGTGTGTATCTTGGATTTTGCTCAGCACCTATAGCCCGAGCAAACATATCTATAGGATTTGGTTCTTGAACACCTAGGGGTCCGACAGCTGGGTCAGCAAATAAACGTCGAGCCGCATAATATTCAGCCCTTGTTTCGAGACTGTTTACGGTGGCGTAATTACCACCAGCAAACCGACGCATCAACTCTCGCTCCTCTTCGGTGTCGGTAATATTGTTATGTACTGCTTCAGCAAGTGCATTGTGAAAATTATTTAGGTCCCTTTCTAGTTCTTGTCTTGTCCCACCCCTAGTACCATAATAAGGACGGCTTGAAAGATTTGTGGCGGCATCAATTAATAGTTGAATACTTTTATTACCGGTAGGATTTCGTGCTTGCCTAAAATCAATTCTCCACGCATTGGATTGGCTTTGAGGTTGCCAGGATGGGGGAGCACCCGGACCACCAACAAGAGCATCTACATCTGGGTAGCGAGACATATTTTGCATGTCAAACCCAAGTTGGTTAAATACTTGTTGAAAATGCACCAAATGGCCAAATTCATGCGTAGCCATATAGTGCATATCGCCCTGCGCAGTATCGCTAATTCCGTTTGCGCGGCCATTGCTATCAAAGTCACCGAAATTCATAGCGTTTGAAAAAAACATCAAAGGGTTTAGATTCATTGAAATATGAACACCGCCTCGTTCTGCAGCTCCCATTTTTGTCGCAGCTCTTGTACCAGCCGAAGTTGTTGCAGGTAGTGGAGGAAAGTGGCCCATGTCTATCTCAAAAGCTGCATCTAGGTTTGGGTTTACGTTAATTCTTGTAACTAATTTTCCAGCTGCTGGATTATTGATGGTTTCGGCTATATACCCTTGCCAAAAAGTTACAAGATTCTCTCTTGCTCTTATTTTATTTATATAAGTAAGATTTCTAGGTATTGAATTGTTGAATACTCTCGCCCATTCGTTTTGGGCTTGTTCAGGAGTTTCTGCAACATTCGGAAAAAGCGTCGACATAACACGCACAAAATTCTCCATTTCGCGAATATCCCCAATTGTGCTTCCGTCTGGCATTCTTAGTCCACCCGGATTACCTGTCGTTTTATTTCTTCTTGACTCAAAAATTCTGTCATTAAGGCTCCTTGCTAATTCTGTTGCACGTTTACCTCTTTGAACTTTTTCTCTCGTTCCCAATAACCACGGCTTAAGTGGAACATCTTCGTCAATTTCGAGCGCAGCTCGGAACCCAGCACTTCTGGGTGTGCCGGGTTTTCCGGTTCGCTTAGGCCTTACATACGATAAAGGTCTTGGCACTCCTATTCTTCCCGAAATTGCCGCCATGTCCTCAGGCCCTGGAGATAAACGACCACCAACAGACATCATTTGTTGTGTTCTCGAAAACCCCAATTCCATAATTTGTTCTCTAGTTGCACGAGCCGCATCAAAAGACTGTTCAATTCTTTGCCCAATACCCGCGGCCCTTTGAGCAACACCAGTAACTGCACCCCTGACAGCCCTGGACCCAGATTGAGCTGCTTGGCGTGGTGATGGAATTAAACAATTCGACCCAGTTATGTCAGTAAATTGATTAGCATTAGGGCTTCCTGGTGGGCATCTAAGTTTGTTTTTATCATCAACCCACAAACCTCTTCCGGTAGCCCTAATCGCACGGCTCAATAATGATTCAACGTTTTCTTTTAATTTTCTTCCAAGGATTTTATATTCAATGTCGGAGGGCTGCCCAGACTTAAGCTTGACTGAATTTTTATATCTTTCTTGAGTTTCATATACTTCCCCACTGACAGCAAGCTGATTTGGGTGAAATTTGCAAATGTGAAGAACTTTACCTGGGGGAATAAGTGGCAATGGGTCGCCCGGCTCCCAAGTTTTAATATATTCTTCGTAGGGATTGGAGAATATTTTTTCTTTCGCTGTTTCTTTTTTCTTGTCTTCTTTCATTTCCAAATTTGGGACAAAGCCTATTTTATTATCAATACTTAAGGCAAGGTTTTGTAACCTTTTGTCTGCAAAATTAGAATTAAAATTTCCCACTTGTTGCTCCCGATAAACGGTAATTTCTACCGTAGATACTTAATTAAGTTTCAGAACAACAACCATCTTACTCTATTCAGACTTTGGGTCGTTGAGTTCCTCTTCGATTGCGAGCATTTCGAACTCCATTAAATTTGAGAGAAATTCGGATTCTTCTGATTTCTCAATTACGGAAGTATCGCTTTTTTCTGAAGATTCATTTTTGGCTTTTTCCATATCTTCTTTTGAAACCCAACTCATTGGAATCAAGTCTTCTAGGCCAAGGTCTACGGCACGCTTCATAATATGGGCCTTAGCTTTTGTCTTATCTGAAGCGCGACCAAACGCTTGAATTGCGTTTCTTAGGTCCGCATCATCTTTGATTGGGAAAGAACCGTCTGGTAAAGCGTATCCTCGCTTGGACATTTCTTGTCTTGATTCTTCTGTGTATGCGCGCTTGAGTGCGATTTCTGCAGCCTCGGCCTCAATTTCTGAAGCCTCTTCTTGGGTGTACTCGTCATAGCCAAGCACTTCTCCGTCAAGAGAAACAAAAACGTCATAAGATTTACCATTTACGCCCTCAATTTCAACAGCATAAACATCAAATCCCTCAAAAACATCTGGTTCTACAGCAATAATATCACCATCAACTGACTTGGTTGCAATATCGGCAGCTTCACCAAAACTAATCATTACTTTATTTTGAAGTCCAGATTTTACTTGCATGACATCTTGTGTCAGCATGTGCCAACCCATAACCTCACCTGAAGCTCCATCAAAAAATACTTCTACTGGTTTGCCGTCTTTGCGTTCTACGTCAACCACGAAAAGGTCTGCTTCATCCGAATATCCAGAATCAAGAACCTTTCCTCTAAACATGTCTTCAGCCATGCCTTCTACTTCAATGAGAGCAGGCATGCCTTTTTCTGATACACAACCACCTGGGCAACTATCGCAAACACTTGCGTTGCCTGGGTAAACTTTTCTGTCAAAAGCGCAAACAAAAGCAGTGTCATCAAAATCGTCAGTTTTGTACCCCATGCTTGCTAAGCGTCGTTTACGCATTTTTCCACGTACTGACGGCATGTCGAGATATGTATCATCATCTTCCGACATCTCTTCAGTAACGTCTGCCATCATTTTCTTTTTCTTCTTTTTGGGAGCGGCTCGACGTACAAACATTTCATCGTCTTCGTCGCCGTACATCATTTTTTCAGCAGCATCCATATCCTCTTCGGCCATATCTTCATCTTCGTCTTCGTCTTCAGCCATGTCTTCTTCGGCCATATCTTCATCTTCATCTTCGTCTTCAGCCATGTCCTCTTCAGCCGTGTCTTCTTCAGCCGTGTCTTCATCAGCCGTGTCTTCATCATCTTCGGCCATGTCCTCATCATCTTCTTCGACGTCAACCAATTCCATGTCGTCGTCTTCGGTCATTTTTGGAGCATCGTCTTCCATGTCAAGCTCTTCATCAAGGTCTTCATCCATTGCTTGCATGCCCATTAGTTTTTTCTTGGCTTGCTTGACAGCAACCTCATCTTTTTTAACTGACATAGCCATAGCTCCACATTTTCCACAAACCTTTGCGCCAGGGGTGTAGCCACATTCTTCGCCACTAAGTCCTTTTGCACATTGCACTACATTGCCATCTGCATTTAACTTGACAACCGCTGTTTTATCGCTCATGTTTGATGCTCCTTGTATTGCATCGAATTTGCAATACAACCTCTTGTATTACTGCATCCAGCACATGGTTCCATGCGCTTTTCTCCAGTAACCATACAGTTGTATTTATGTAAAATCCGTTGATGTTGTATAGGTTTAGCATAACCCATACTGGGTGTGGCGCGGCTGACGTTTGGTCTTTGTTTTCTTACAGAAAACCGCGAAGATTTTTTTTCTTTATTATTTGAATTAGGAGTATTTGTCCTTAATGGAGTCGAGTCAAAATATGAATCAATTAAATTATTATATTTATTGACAGACTTAGTATCTTGGTTGATTGCAGCGACATCGCGTAAATAATTTAATCTTAAGAGATATTCACTTGCCATAATTTATATAATTAAATTACTTTAATTAAGTCAATGTCTTGGATATCTGCATTCAAATAAGATGCTTTTACAACATTGGAAATAGCGTTTATTGCGTCCTTGCTAAGACCAGCAATCCCAAAAATATTAATACCTTTATCGCTGGCAGTTGTTTTGAACTTATAAAACTCTGCAACACTGTCAATTGCTTTTTTTGTTTCAAAAATTAAATTTTTCTCTATTGGGAGAACAACTGGTTCATCAAAATTACTAGATAACGCAGTTTTGACTGCTATGTCATTTCCGTCAGCCACGGAAACATACACAAATGATAGAGATTTTTGTCTCTTCCTCAATCTGTTCAAGACGGCTCGCATTCTTTCTGCAGCAATCTCTTGACGTAAGCGTCGAGCTAATTGTCTTTGGGTTAGTTTTCGTTCTCTTGCGATTATTTCTAACGCTTGTCGTCTTGCTCGTTGGGGCGCGCCAGATGGAGAATAGGGGTCATTTTCCATTTGACGTAAATCATCAAGAATTCTTGTGCTATTTCTCATTGCCCCAGAAATTCGAGCCCTATTAGCTGATGTTCTTTCTGGGACTTTTGGTTTAACTGGTGGCTTAACCGGTGTTGGAACAGATGGTTTGACCGGAACCCTTTGAGGTTTAGGAACTTCAATTGGGACACGCTGTGGTTTTTCTTCCCTTTCTGGAATTTCTGTTGGCATTCTACGAGGTGGCATCATTCTCGGTTTGTTAATTTCTGGTTTATTAATTACGGGGACAACATCTTCGCCGCGCGCATTTGACATAAAATTGTCACCATCACCATCCCTGGTGGATGGCTTTTGCAATTTTGGTAGCTTACGAGTAGCCCTAAGAGCTCCACGACCACCCCGTGCTGTGCGCGTAAAAACAAATTTTTGCTCAATGCCTTCAAGAGCAGAGATTACTGCTTCCTGCGCATCTTTTTCATACCAGTCAATATTGGGGATAGCAAATCCATTGTCTAAAAGTTCTACATCAAACCCATGATAATCCGCGACAGTATTTACTGCTTCGAACATTTCCATGTTTTCAGTTTTGATAAACATGTGAATTCCTGGATTTTGATTTTTAAAATTTTCCCATGTTGAAAATGAATCTTGTTTAGAACCACAAGCTCCACCACAGCCACAAGACTGATGTCTAGGCGGTTCCAGCATGTTCGGGCTTTGGGGAATTGGAGCACCAGATGGCATACCGCTAGAGTCAAGAGGTAGATATATTGTCTCTACTTTTACCGGTTGCGCTGAGCCAAACATGAACTGCTCTCCGTCCACCGTATGGTAATTGACTTTCATTGTTTCTTTAACGTCATCCTTAATTATGTCAAAAACAATTGTGTTGTTATCAGCTTCCCTAACCGCGACTTCTCCACCAAAATGCAAAGCTAATTCTTTAGCAAGATTTCCCATACGTCCAATAATTGGATTTTCTTGTGGATTACCGATTGAGTATATTGCATGATTTTTTTCTTCTAATTCGAAATTGTCAGATTTCTTTTTAGAATTTTCATATCGTTCTAGAAGTCTTCTTCCCTTCGCGGCAAGCGCTGCTGCAGCTTTTGCGTCTCGCGGAACAGGCTCCCCCCAGGCGCGGGCAGAAAGAGCTAAACGTGTTGGTCGTCCTTTTTTATCTTTCATTGGGCCAGAAGGATTTGTAAAAAACCTTGTTAAAAATGAACCTTTTCGACGCATTTTTTCTGGCGTATTTGCAGGTCCTTTGACTCCAGGTTTCAAATTTGCACCTTCGGTTTTTTTGAAATGTGCACGACCAGCTGCCGTCAAACCACCGTTTGGGTCTTTTAATGCAGATTTTTCATCGGCAGAATCAATTGGAACACAATCAGGAACCATGTTTCCATTTTTCCCTTTTTTCATTCCAATTTGCTTATAACCAGGCCAACATGGTCCAACTTTGGCGCTCTTTAAGCTTTCGTCCGCTTTAATACTTATTGTCCCCGTCAATTGATTGGCACCATGCAATACAGGACTTACTTCATAAAGCTCAACCTCCTTAAGCATGTTAGCTTGTTTTGAATTATCAAAGACTGCGTCAAGCGTTTTATATCCAATTGACCATTCTTGCTCTTCTCCAAAAAACTGTACGTTGCTGAAAGCCTCACGACCTCTTTCGGATTTTAAGTTAAATTGCACTTTTGCAAAAAGACCGCCCACTCCATTTGATTTCATTTTTGCTGGCAACCTTGGGTCATTTGGGCCAACTTCATAAATTTCGAGAACCTTACCAATTGGTTCATTCCAATTGTGTCCCCAAACAACGCGTGGCTTCCGCCGTTTTAGCGAACCATTAAAACAACCAGGCAAGCAAATATCACCAACACTGTCTTTATTCCCCATGGCCGCAACAAAACATTCCACGATACCCTGAGACTCATTAGTACTAATTTGTCCTGGTATTGATTTGTACTGAGTTTCAGTAAAGTCCTGGGTTTTGCTAGCCATAGATATGTTTCCTTTATCAGTCATACAATAATAGACAATTTTTTCTTGGTCTGGCGAACCAATTTAAATACTTTTAGTAAAGTCTTAAATTGAAAATTTCAATCTGCATCGGCAATTGACTGTCAAATTTGCTGGCGCTAAAGGGTCTCCAGGAAAACGAATTTCTTTACCTAATACCTCAAATGGTGAATTAATGTCAACAGTTTCACCGTTGAGAAGACGATGCTCTCCTCTTACTTTTGAATCTTTATTAGCAACCCAAGTCTTAGATACTGCTCCTACTTGTTTTGAGCCAAAATAGACACCAGAATTATAAGCTGTCTGACCCTCATGCTCAGCAATGGTTCTACGTCGATTGGATAATAAATTCATAAAAATTGCTAAAAGGGCTGCTTTTAACATTCCCGACCTGTCTTCATCGCCAGCCAAAGCTGCCGATATTAAAATTGCTGATGCAATCTCATCTTTGGTGGTCAAATTAATTTTTTTAATTCTTTCAATCTGGGCGTTTGTAATTTCTTTAATTTCTTCACCCTCAAAATCAATTGGCATTCCGGTCTGCTCTGTAACTAATCTTGCCGCATCAAGAGAAATTCCAGCAAGTACCGGTTGTAAATCTTCTTCTATTTGCTTATCCCAAACTTCAATGTCAAAAATATTTTCTACGGCAAGCGTTCCAGCATTAATTAGTTTTTTAGATTTTGCCCCCATTGCTTTTTCCATAACTACTCTTTGTTGGCGTTCTAAAAATCTTTCAATATTTCTATCAAATATCTCAACCCATCTATCAGCGTTTTGCTCCGCCTTAACATCCCACTCATTCATTTGTTTATTTTCTGATTTAAATTGCATTGATTGCTCAAATGCAGAAAGAGCCGTTGGTGATGCCATTACTGGCTGCTGTTGCTGAGGAAGTGCTCCCTCTGCCGCAAGAGCTTCAGTCATAGTGTTTGGTTTTTGTTCAAAATCAACCATTTGAGGTGGTATCTCTTGTTGAGCATTTGGTTGCTCCGGTGTAGCACCTGGTGTAGCAGGAGCTGGTGGTTGACCATCGGGAACCATTCCAGCAGCAGCAACTCCTGGCATTCCTGGTGGAGCACCACCAGCCTGCTGTGCCTGTTGAGTCGAATCAAACTTTTTATCGGTATAGCCGATAGGTGTAAGATTTGGATTGGCTAACATTGCCTGCATCAAATCAGAATCGATTTTTTTTCTTCCTGTTCCATTCCTATACTCGTTGCCACTTATTAATCCGTTTTGGAATTCATCAAGAAGATAGCGCTCACGTTCCTGTTTATAAAGAACAAGTATTGGTACCTCGGATGTATCAAAGTCAATATAATATTCTTCGTCTAATTCGTCTAAACCACGAGCAATCAATTCCATATGTGGAAGCATCGTTTCATTCCAAAAAACGCGATGTTCTTCTGCAGCGTTAGAAAAAGTTCTACCAGAAGCATTGCCGATTACTGATTCGGGGACGCCAAAGGATGCAAGAATTTCTTCTTTGGTTATTTGTCGCATTTGAATGTAATTGGCGTCACGTGGATTTGAACCTGTATCCACATAATCCACACCTTCATCAGAAGAAACGACAGTCACTGAGCCAGCTCTATTTATATTTCCCCTAAATCTGCTTCTTAGTTCATCTTTATCGTCATCATCAATTTCTCCACGCACAACAAGCAGACCACCTGGACGACCGTCATTTAAAAGAAAGTTGCGGTTATAAATTTTCGAAAGATTTTCAATCTCAATTGCCACACCTGCTGACTCCAGAGGAGTTAATGACAGATATGGGTCTAGAGGGTGTGGTTTGCGAATCCAGATTACATCTTCTGGTTTTAATATTGTTTTGGTTCCATTTCGCATATCCACTTCAAAACCCGAAACAAACTTGCGCGCGTCGGGAATTGGTGACGTATGCTGTGGTGGTAGTAAATGCAAAGCCATAACCCCACCATCTCTGGAGCGGACTTTTTCAATAAAAGCCCCACGAGATGACATTAAAAGCTGAGAAGAAAGTCGGTATCTAAAAACAAAAGAATTTTCACCGATATTTGATTTTGTGTTTAATAAATCAAGAATTTTGTGATTTTTATTGTTTGTTACTATTTTGCCATCAGGTGAATTGTCTTGTCTCAAAATAGCGGGAAGGCGCGCTTGGTTGCCTGAAATTGCATCAATGCATCGGTTAACCCACGTTACTTTTTGCATCCCCTCGCGGTACGCACGTTCAATATCCCATGAATCCCTATAAGGCTTTCCTGTTGTTCCAGGATTGAACGCAACGGGGGCGCCAGGCCCAAGTACTGATTTTTCGTTGGGTGAATTTAGTGACTTATTTTTAGGAGAATTCCAGGCCATGATTTATATTTATTCCAGTCCAAGTAGCACGCCAACGACGCCACACGATATACCGGCGACAATGAAGCCAACCGGAATACTGATAATCAAAGCGCCTATCGTTGTCATAATTATAAATGAAGCAATCAATAGATTGGCGGCCCTTGTTCTTGAGAGCCATTGTTTGATGTTCATAACGTCTCGTTTGGCAAATTGAATAACATGTGCTTAAATACTAGTATGTATATTGGCCAAAAGTGAGTACGCAATGACCGACTGGAATAAAGTACTTGAGTACTTAAAACCCAAAGAACCGCTTTACTGCCCAGAAAAAGCATCAATCACTCAAAACGTTTTTTTGAGAACATATTCAATTGAAGCCTTATTTGGTGGCGCGGCGGGTGGTGGAAAATCATCCGCCTTGTTAATGTCCGCTTTGCAATACGTTGATGTTCCTGGTTATTCAGCAATTCTCTTTAGGAAAACCTATGCAGACTTAGCTTTGCCTGGAGCTTTGATGGATAGATTCCGTTCCTGGATTTCTAATTATGACGAGGTGCATTGGAACAACAATACCTATATTGCTACATTCCCATCTGGGGCCCGTATTGCCTTTGGCTATCTAAACAACACTAACGATTACCTCCGTTATAAGGGTTCAGAATTTCAATTTATCGGCATGGATGAAGTGACCGAAATTAGAGAAAATGACTATAGATACTTGTTTTCTCGATTACGCCGCCCAGCTGGTGGCGAGCTTTCTAAAGTTCCCCTAAGGATGCGTGCTGCGTCAAACCCAGCTCCAAATTGGGTGAGACAAAGATTTATTGTAGAAGGTACAGATACTGGAAGAATTTTTGTACCATCCAAGCTAACCGACAACCCAGGAATTGACGCAGATTCCTATCGTCAGGCCCTATCTGCTCTTGACCCAATCGAAAGAAGACGATTAGAAATGGGTGACTGGTGGGCAACTACTCTTGGCACTATTTTTGATAGAACTAATTTCGTTATTATCGACCCTTCAGAAGTTCCGCAGGTACTTTCATCAGCCCGAGCAATAAGATTTTGGGACCTTGCGGCTTCTGAACCAAGCTCTTCTAACCCTGACCCCGACTATACGGTTGGCACATTAATGCTATTCGACCAGGGTATCGCCTACATTCTTGACGTAAAGCGAGCAAGGGTGAAGAACGAAAAAGTTGAACAGCTAATAGCCCAAACAGCTTATGAAGATGGAAGCTCTGTGTCCGTCAGAATAGAGCAAGAACCAGGCTCATCAGGTAAAGCGCTAATTGACCAATACGCAAGATATGTTTTACCGGGATTTGATTTTGCGGGAATACGCTCTACTGGCGACAAATTAACAAGGGCTCGACCATTTGCTGCTGCGGTAGCTAATGGCAACGTAAGGGTTGTTCGTGGTCCTTGGCTTACAGAATGGCTAGATGAATTTTCCTCATTCCCCGAAGCGTGCGACCATGATGACCAAGTTGACTCTGCTGTTGGTGCCTTTTCTTATTTAGCTGGTTTGGGGTTGCCACAACGTCGACCAGTCGCTATAATCATCTAGAAGTAAATACCTACATAATAAAAAAGGGAAAATAATGACTGAAAATAACACTGACCTATTCCAGCAATGGAACACTCTTGTGCAAGATATTGAGCGTTCTTTTATTGATGCTCAAAATATTTTTCGAGCTATTTGTGAATCCGATACGCAAATAGTTGAAGCGGGAAATGCACTTGTTGATATACACACACTCAAAACAAATGTTGGTCTTCTCTATGAAGATGCCTGTGGTCTAATGATTACAAAAATGGGTGATGTGCCAGAAACAACTACTGCGGCTGGGCATCTTATAGAAAAGAAAGACGGTTCCGACCGCAAAAAATGGGACCACGAGAATTTAGCAAAAAATGTTGCTAGTCGAATCAACGATATGGCAATTAATTTAGAGACAGGCGAAGTAATTATGTCTCCACAAGACATGATGTTGAAATTACTTGATTTTGCTGCTGTCTCATATTGGCGAGTTAGAGAACTTGGGAAAATTGGTATTTCAGCAGATGAATTTTGTGAAGTGAGTGAAGGTAAGACAAATATTATTATCAGAAAGGCAAAATAATGACAAATATCTACAGTCAACTAACAGAACCATTTCCGCAAGAAATGGAACGCTCTCTTAATAAGGGCGGTACAAATCTTACTTACATTCCAGTAAGCGAAGTAATCAATCGTCTTAATAAAATCATAGGGGTTGAAAATTGGTCTTTTACTGTAAAAAATTGGCAACAACTTGGTAATTCAATTGTTGCTCAGGTTTCTGTTGTAGCAATAATTTCTGGTAACTCTGTTACCCGAGAGGGTGTTGGTGGTCAGAAAATTAAAATGACCAAACAAGGCGACCCAGTTGATATCGGTGATGAAGTAAAAGGTGCAGTATCTGACGCCTTGAAAAAGGCGGTACAAACACTTGGCGTAGGCCTGTATCTTGCCCGTAGTGAAGAAGCTATTGAAATTGAGCAAGTCATTGATGCAATGGTGCCAAATCAAGAACAGCCTGCGACTCAAGAACAATCACAAATTTTGTTATTGTGGGAAAACTTTATGTCTATGAGTAAGTCTTTAACTAAGGAAAAGAAAGAAGATTTACGGGCTTCATGGGCTGAATGGAGCTCCGGAAAGCCAACACCCAAAAAAGACAACGTAACCATTGAGGAGATTGAGTTTCTTTTAGCTGAAGCCACTCGTCTTGTTTTTGACGCAGTTGTATCAGAAACGCCTCCAAAATGAGTGAAACAATAAACGAACTACCGGAACATTTATCAGCATCGTCAATTCAGACATATGTTCAATGTCCTTTAAAATTCAAACTATCGCGTGTTGATAAAATTCAAGAACCACCAACAATTCAGACTTTATTGGGTAATTTTGTTCATGACGCACTCGAGTATTTTTATAAAAATTTTGAACCATTAGAGCGAACAGTAGTTAATGCAAAGCAATGCTGCACGCTTGTATGGAATCAGGATGCTTGGGCAGAAAAAGTTTCTCCTTATTTAAAAAAAACCACTTTGAATGATTTTAAATGGAGCGCTATATGGTGTGTGGAAAATCTTTTTCTTTTAGAAAACCCAAGTCTAATTACGCCAACAGGATTAGAATATGAAGTATTTGGAGAAATAGATGGTGTTTTGATTAAGGGTTTTATAGATAGATGGTTAGAAAAAGATGGTTTAGTAGTTATTAGTGACTATAAAACAGGAAAAACTCCCGCGCCTAAATATATGTCTGATAAATGGTTTCAATTAAACCTCTATGCTTTATTATTAACAGAATTAGAAGGGAAACAAAATTTTGAATTAGAGCTTTTATACCTCAAAGATGGAGTTAAAAAAACACACACACCATCACCTATTGATTTTGAAACAACTAAAAATTTAATCACCTCTACAAAAAAGGAAATACTTTTTTCTCATGAAAACAATGAATGGTCAGCAATCCCATCGAACCTCTGCAATTGGTGCTTCTATAAATCAAATCTCTGCACATATTGGAACCCGCAAAATGAACGATGAAATGTTCGTGCGGTTGGTGGCAGAAGATGTAAAAAATCGTGCATCTGAAACCCAACAAGAATACCTTCATTTGATTGAAAATCGAGAGCGCTGGAAGCGAGCATTAATCTCTCTCGTCAATAACCTGGATGAACAAATAAAATCGCTCAATGACGACAAAGAGCTAGATATTGAAAGATATTCTGGTTTTGGGGAAGAAGGAAAAGTGCTTTTAGTGGAAGCCGTAGCGTCATATGATGCTCGTTTGTCCAAGATAGAACGTTTTAAATTTTACGTGAACAAACGTCTTGATTATGTTGCAGGATTAGGCGAAGATACAAGCATGGCAAGTCGTGTTGAATTTCTTGAAGCAGCTATTTATAAACATAAAGAGCTTATGGAGCAATTTGATTTAGAGAGCACAGAAATAGATTTTGCTTTATGGTCAAGCCTTGACGGCAATTGGACATTTGACGATATAAAATCAATAGAGTGAGATATCGCTCCCAAAAAAAAGAAGAGGAATATAAAATACGACGCCCCTTGGTAGCGCGCCTTTTAAATGAAAAACCACTATGTGAAGCATGTCCTGTATTTGCTGAACATGACAAGAAGAGCGTATATAGAAGAAATAAAAGTTCTGATATTCATGAAATTATTAGACGCTCACAGGGTGGGTCAATTCTTGACGAAAAAAATCTTCTTGCGGTGTGTAGGCCATGTCATAATCGAATAGGGAATAATCCGCAACTTGCATTTGATTTGGGCCTTGCAAAACATGGTTGGGAAAGATAACAAGCTATTTACTGAGACGCAAACTTTTGTAATGGTAATCTGAGTATCTCTAGCCAGTCCAAATTAATAAATGGGAAAGGCGGGTGGTCTTAAATCTAGTGGTTTCCACGCAAAGTAGGGTGGACCGGTCCGCCCATAACCCGCTGGTCGCTAGAGCCAGCGGGTCTTTGTTTTTACGGTTATAGTTTGGCTATGCCTATACGAGTACTTGGTCTTGACCTCTCCCTTACATCTACTGGATACTGCCACAATGGAGATGCTGGATTTATTTCAACTAGCGATGTTGGTCCTGTGAGATTGCGAAAAATTGCACGCGAGGTTGAAAATATTGTTATCGGTAATCAAATTAACATAGTAGCGATTGAGGGGTATTCTTTTGCATCGCGACACTCACACGCTCATTCAATTGGCGAATTAGGTGGTGTAGTAAAAGTTTCTTTATTAAATTTTGATATTCCGTTTATAGAAATTCCTCCTACATGTAGGGCAAAGTTTGCAACGGGCAAAGGTAACGCTGGTAAAGCAGAAGTAATATCTTCAATATCAGCTATTACTGGCATAGTTTGGAAAGGTGGTCATGCTGACGACCTTTGTGATGCGTGGGTTTTAGAAGAAATGGTATTAACTAAAATTGGTCAAGGAAAGCATATTTGGCCATCAATTTCGCTTTCATCTTTTGACAAGATAGACTGGGCTCCGCTTGAAAGGATTTTAAATGAGTAGAACAACACCTATTAGCCAAGTAGACATAGAAAATGAATTACTTCGTTTGATGGACATCTTGGAAGTAGAAACAGAATCTTTTGAATTGTTGTCAGTTGATTTAGCAAAAAAAGAAGCTCTATATAAATCGGATTGGGCTAAAGAATATCTTTCAGCTAAAGGCTCTATTAAAGAACGTGAGTCTTGGTCGGACTATAAAATGTCTGAACAAAATATGGATTTTAAAATTGCTGAAGCCCTTGTTCGCTCTAAGCGGGAAAAATTATTGTCCTTGCGAACGAGCATGGACTCATTGAGAACATTAAATGCCAATGTTAGAGTTCAAGTTCAGCAATGATGAATAGTGAAATCAAAAAAATTAATCCCAAATATTTAAAACCAGCTCCATGGCGAGCTACATATGTTCTTAAACCAGATTTAAAACTTTTAACCTCTTCAATTGCCAAATACGGTTTAATAGCTCCAATTATTGTTCAAAAACAAACACAACACATAATTGATGGCTATCATAGAATTTTGGCAATTTCTTCAAGCAAGGAACTCGTAAAACAGTTCTCGGGTGGAATTTCGTGTCTTGAATTCGATATCGATGATATCGATTCAATGATTATGCACATACAAGTAAATCGTGCGCGTGGCAGTGTTGTTGCAAAATATATGTCAAATATTGTCAAGCAAATATATCAAAATAGAAAATACACAATTAACGAAATAGATGAGATGTTCGAAATGGGCGTCACTGAATCGGAATTAATGTTGGACGGCTCTTTGTTGAAAATGAGAAAAATTAAAGAGCATAACTATTCTCCAGCGTGGATTCCTATAGAAGCTCCAGCTGTAGTGAAAGAAACCATGGAGTTTGAGGCTCCCAAAAACAAAGACCGTTAATGTCTTAATCCCACAATGGTGTAAACTTTGTTATAAACCATGTGCAAGGACTATCGTTATGGTACAAGTTAATAATATGCCGGATGTGGAGCTCCCAACCAGAACAAGGGCTGGTCGCAGTGCCTCAAGGCCGTCTTGGTGGCGACGAGCAACAGCTTATGGTCTAAATAGGTTGGCTGACTCTCTTCAAGGAACACGTCGCACACCTCGCGGCGAAGGTCGGGCCTTGTTGCGAGAAAGAAGAAATTTGCGCCTAGCAAGAAGAACCTGAGGTCGGAATGCTTGTAACAACTTCAGAATTGCAAACTTACATGGATATTCGTTTTGGGTTGCGTCAAATAGATGCGTCCGAAATTGTTTTAGCTGGTTTACAAAGTGAATTAGAAGGATTCTTGAGACGACCCGTAGAGGTATCTGAATTCGTTGAAGAACATGTTATTCCAAGTTATTTTCAAGGGGTTCCAGCTACTTCTTTTTTCTATGACCAATCTTTAGATACAACAGACAGTGGAATCAATTACATACAGCCTTCAGTTGTTTTAAATTTACGAAATACACCTGTCGTCACCGTAAACAAAGTGAAAATTCAAAGTTTGGCTGACTCAGGAACAAACCTTGCTGAAGCAAAACAAAGAACTGCAACTATTACTGCGGCAACGCAATCCTCCACGAATGTCACCTTTAGTGCATCGGCGCATAAATTCACAATTGGACAGTTGGTTACCATCACGAATGTAACTCCGTCTGCATATAACACGGCAAGAAAGACAATAACGGCTACTACCTCAAATAGTTTTACAGTTGGAGAGTATGCACCTGGATTGCCCGTATATTCGTCTGGTGGAACTGCTGTCGCGACGGGAAATGATTACACGGTTCATAGATATGGCCTTGAATTGTATCGAGGTTTTCCAAATGACATTGTCGAGGTTACCTATACTGGCGGCCTAGATGGTGAAGCGATTCAGATGTTTAAATTATTTATATTAAGAGCAGCAACAAGAGAAATGCAAAATATGCATGATGATGTTGTTGGTGTAAAAGATTTAACAACAAGAAATGTTGCCCCATTAGAAACAGGTTTTACCGAAAGAGAATTGCTCGCTTTGCGACGGTGGCGACGCAGAAGAATCTAATGATAGATATTGATATAAGCGAAAGAGGTTTGGCTTCGGCAAGAAGTCGACTTCTTGCAATGCAAGCAAGAAGCAAAGTGTTTACTCCTGTTTTATTAAAAGCTAAACAACAAATTAAAGCCGCAAACGCAGCTAATTTTACGTCAAATGGACTGCCAGTTGGGGGATGGGCACCGCTTGACCCAGTGTATGCGGCATGGAAGATGGCCAGATTTCCAGGAGCTCCACCAATGGTTCAAACTGGAAGACTGTTTGCTAGCCTCA